>FMJZ01004689.1_pt1 | contig 41082 bp, 41 predicted proteins | sample 1987881 | NCBI WGS metagenome assembly FMJZ01 (sample SAMEA4378227, study PRJEB15110) | soil metagenome | biome: soil; feature: Field; material: Soil | place: India | collected 2015-03-11 | depth 0 m
AAAAAAATTTTTTTACTTGTAGGCCCAAATCCAGCCGTTAGAGAACGTGCAAGTGGTCTCGCCGCCGTCATGATAACCAGTAACGGCGAACGAACCTTCTTGGAGAAAGTTGCTGAAATCGAGATATCGTCCCTGCCGGCGCCCGTTGATATAGACGGTAAAGGCGTTCTTTACGGCGTGCAGGACAATCTTGTTGCCGGCGCCGCTCTCCATGTTCACGGCGTCAGAGAATCGAACTTTCTGGGTGACGGTTGTGTAGTAATCTCCTCGCTTGTAGTATTCGATATCCCACGCCGGCAGACCAGCGAGGCGCAGGAATTGGAGCAAGTAGAAATCGGCATACTTGAGGTCCTTTTCGCTGGCGCGGAAAGCAATACCACAAAGTGGTCAGCTGTTTGTATGCCAAGTCATGTCTACTTTGAGGACGAAATCGGAGGCGGTGATTCCTTCTGCCAATGGCAGGTACTGCTTCTCGCTCATGCCGCCGATCATCTCGAGCACCACATCGTCGCTTTGTATCCAGAGGACGCTGCCGTTGTCGCTGGGGAGTTTCAGTTCGTCTAGCAGGGCGACGATCTCTTCTTGTAGCGCGGCGGCAGCTTCGGTGGCTTGCGCCGCCTGCGTGGCAGCATAATTTGGCGTGGCCGTGGGGGTAGGAGTCTCGGTGGGCGTTGGCTCCGGCGTGTTGGTTGGCGGAGATTGAGTGGGCGGCTCTGGGGTGGATGTTGGACTACCGATCGCGCCGCAAGCCAGCCCCACCAGGGCGACCAACGCAACCAGCACCAGGAAGGGGTGAAAGGCTTGACTTTTCATGCTCATTGTTTTCTCCTCTCTTGAAAAAGGTACGGATAGAGTATATATATTCTCGGAGGAATGGTCAACTGATAAGAAAGGCAGATTTCCTCCCATGATGGGGATAATGACGGGCTGGCCTTGCGAGTGGTTAGGCGGACAAGGCCGATGGCAGGGTGGAAGTGGCCATATTTTTTTGCCAGAATTGGCGAAAGGAGTAGGGCGCGGGTAAAATCAACATAGCTCCCGCTTGTGGGGCATTGTGCCCTTTTCATGGTGTGCAGTGATAGACTGCCGCTCTGAGGATTTCTCCGGTTTGCGCTACCCGGTGGAGAAAGAGGCCTATGTCGTTGGCGATGCAACAACTCCATGAACGATTTGCAGCCTTGCACCAGGCCAGCTTACGGCTTATACAAGAAGTCTCGCTGGAAAAATTGCTGACGTGTATTGCCGAAATGGCCCGTGAGCAAGTCGGCGCGCGTCATGCCATCTTGGGTATTCTCGATGAAAAGGGGCGTCTTGAGCGATGCATTACATCGGGAATAAGCGACGAGGAGAAGCAACACAGCCCTCGCCTGTCGCGCCCAGAGGAACTGCTTGAGGCGTGGATGCGAGGCGAGGAGACAATGCGCGTAGCCGATATAGGTGCGGATTCGCGCAGCGTTGCTTTCGCGCCGGGCCAGCCGGTCATGCCCCCCTTTCTTGGTGCACCGATTCGCCTCGTAGGACGGCAGATAGGGCAAATCTACCTCGCGGGCAAGCAGGATGGCACAGCGTTTTCCTCAGACGACGCGATGATTCTTGAAATGCTGGCGAATTATGCTGCCTCAGCGATCCAGAATGCTCGACTGTATGAGACTTTGCGCGCCCGAGAGAAAGACTTGATGCGTCGTAATCAAGATCTCGCGTTGCTCAATCAGGTTGGCGTGACGCTCGCATCCTCACTGGAATTGGACGAGATTCTGCAACGAACGCTTAGCCTTCTCATGACCTATTTCCGCATAGAGGCGGGGGAGATTTTCTTATATGAAGAAGGAGACCAGAGTCTGCGTCTGGCGTTGCACCGCGGCGAGGCGGCGCAGGCGTTCTGGACGCGTACGCGCTTTCGCCTCGGCGAAGGTATTGTTGGCCTGGCCGCGCAAACGTTGCAATCTATTGTCAGTGATGATTTACGACGCGAGGCACGCTTTGTGCGCGAGGCTGTAGTTCAGGCAGGGTTTCGTCAGATTGTCTGTGTGCCGTTGACAGCGCGTGGGCGGTTGAAGGGGGTTTTGAGCATGATTGGGCGCAAGCGTAGAGCGTGGGGCAAAGACGACATTGGTTTGCTGGAGTCGGTGGCTGGCTGGGCAGGCATGGCAGTAGAGAACGCGCAACTACACTATAACGCGCGCCGGTCAGCCGTGTTGGAGGAACGAGAGCGGATTGGCATGGACTTGCATGATGGCATCGTGCAGTCTATTTACGGTGTTGGCCTGATGTTGGAAGAAGCACGGCAGTCTGTCCGGCAAGACCCAGCGCAAGTCGAGGCGCGCCTCAAGAAAGCCATTGAAGATCTCAATCTTATCATGCGCGATATTCGAAACTACATTTTGGATCTGCGTCCTCACCAATGGCGTGGCAAAGATTTACTGGACGGGTTGCGCCGGCTTATTTCTGAATTCCAGCAAAACACAGGGATCGAAGTTGACTTCCAAACCCCGAGGAATGGAACTATATTGGAATTGCCGCATGGGCACGCGCTGGCTTTGTTCCATATTTGTCAGGAGGCGTTAGCGAATATTGCCAGACATGCTCGGGCGAGCAAGGTCCACTTGGACTTGTGGACGGCCGGCGATCGCGTTTTGTTGGAAGTCCGCGATAACGGGCAAGGGTTCCGTATGGAAGAAGTGCAACGGACTGTAGGTCATGGTCTGACAAACATGGTTATGCGCGCCCAGCAGGTGGGTGGCGATGGGGAGGTCTCGTCTGCGCCTGGCGAGGGTACGACTGTTCTCGCCTGGGTGCCACGTCACGAGGGTAGATAAGTTGTTGCCGGATTAAGTATAGTTGTTTCCGAAACATCGAATTAGGCGTTTCACAACAGACACAATCCGATTCTGTTTTTCTGGAATTTCCTGTAAAAAACTTTACAACCCTTGTTCTTGCCGTTGGGTCTCTTCCTGCACCTCCCATATCTGGCGGCAGCATTTTCTCTCGGTAGCGCCTCTGGTGTCGAACAGACGTTCGATAGGCGTCGGAAATACGCTCTCAGAAGGTTCGAATTTTTTAAGGTAATCGTATCTTAAAAATTCGCGCTTTTTTAGAATAACGTAGGTTTAACATCTGGAAAATCAGGGGAGTTTCTGCTATACTCACAGTGTCGTTCGGGGCCTTTGCGTCCCTCTTCCCCAAAGTCAAGGTCTTCAGAACAATACTTTCTTGCTCCCACTGCTTGTGCAGTGGGTTTCCTTCTCTGCGCCTTGTTATCGGACGATTCTTCTTCTGGAGGAGAAACATGGACGCCAAGCAAGCATGGGTATCGGTGCTCGATCAATTACAAATGGAAATGCCCAAAGCCTCCTTTGACACTTGGGTCCGCGACGCAAAAGTTATCGCAGAAGACGGTAAGGTCGTAACGATTGGCGTTCGAAATGCTTACGCGCGTGATTGGCTTGAGAATCGTTTAACGGAGACGGTCGAGAATCTTCTGGAAAATGCCTTAAACCATGAGGTAGAAGTGCGTTTTGTGGTGGTCCCTAAGAATGGGAAGCGAAAGCAGGTACCGGTGGACGAAGCGGAGAGTGAACATGAGGTAGAGGAAACATCTTCTTTGGGCAATGGGCATAACGGCACACTGAATCCACGCTATACGTTTGGGAGTTTTGTCGTTGGCCCTAGTAATCGTTTGGCGCATGCGGCGGCTCAGGCAGTCGCGGAACGGCCGGCGGCTGCCTATAATCCCCTCTTTCTCTATGGAGGGGTCGGCTTGGGCAAGACTCACTTGCTCCATGCCATCGGCAACGCCTGTCATGGACGAGGGTTGCGTGTCCGATACGTTTCCTCGGAGGAGTTCACGAACGATCTGATTCACGCTATTCGTGCGCACACAACCCAAGCCTTTCGTGAAAAATACCGTTCGATGGATGTATTGTTGGTTGACGACATTCAGTTCATTGCCGGCAAAGAGGCCACACAGGAGGAGTTTTTTCACACCTTCAACTGCTTGCACGGACAAAATAAACAAATCATCATTTCGTCGGATCGGCCACCCAAATCGCTGGTGACTTTGGAGGAGCGTTTGCGTTCGCGCTTCGAGTGGGGGTTGACGGCCGATATCCAGCCGCCGGATTTTGAAACTCGTCTGGCTATCTTGCGTGCCAAGTGCGAACGCGCCGGACGCACGATTCCGCTTGAAGTGTTGGAATTCATTGCGCGCCGCGTACAATCTAACATCCGTGAACTGGAGGGAGGTTTGAATCGACTCCTCGCCTTCGTGGATTTGAGCGGCATGGCGCCTACCTTATCTCTGGCGGAATCCGCCCTGGCCGATTTCCTTCCGCCGCGCGGTGATGTGAAGCCAGATGTGGTCTTGGATGTCGTTGCCCGTTCCTTTAACCTGCCGACAGAGCGTTTGTGCTCGGCCGATCGTTCGCGTGAGGTGGCGCTACCGCGCCAGATTGCTATGTATCTGATGCGAGAGACGAACATTTCACTACCGCAAATCGGCAAGGTGTTGGGCGGACGTGACCACACGACGGTGATGTATGCTTGTGAAAAGGTGGCCGATTTACTCGAGCGTGATGACCGTTTGCGCCGTCAAGTGATTCAGATTCGCCAGCAGATTTATGGCCAGGCCTCTGCATCCTGATCGGCCATAGAAAGAGACGGTTCACTTGGCATCCCGTCCTGGGTGACGGTGCGCCAAGGTTTTTCTCAGCCAGGCGTAACGGGAGGCCAATGTGGCCCAGGGCAAGCGCGGCGGGCCGAGGAGTAACTGCCCCTGGTGGATGACCTGGCGCAATTCCTCGGGCCCTTCAAAGGGTGGTAAAAGGAGCGCGGCGCGACCCAGCTCGAAGGTGGCGTGCGCGTCGGAGCCGGCGGTGCCCGCTAGTCCGTGCTGAAGAGCGAATTCCCTGGCATGATGGTTGAAGGATGGTAGCGCACAGCGGCCGTTAAAAACCTCGATGGCGTCTATCAGGGGGGCAATCGCGCGTAGGTGCTCCAGACGCCAGCCGCGCATGGCGTCGAATGGGTGGGAGACAGAGATAAAGGCCCCTTGTGCCCGCAAACGGCGGATCGCCTCCAACGGCGACAAGCCGGCCGGCACTTCCTCTTGTACGTACATGGCCAGCAACTCGCCCCACGTGGTGCGAATCTCCTCGCCGATAATCACGCGCTGGGGATCCAGAGCATGTGCCAGGCGCGCTCCGACGATGGTATTGTGGTCGGCGATCACAAGACGATCGAGACCTCGACGACAGGCGGTTTCTAACAGAGCCTCGGGAGAGATAAGCGAATCGTGGGAGAAGGCTGTGTGAACGTGGCAATCTACTTTGAGATTCATGCTTTTCCTTGCTTGACAGAGCCTTTCCCCTAAGTATATACTGATTTTCAAATACTTCTGCACTCTCTGTGGAGTGATTACTAATGAGCATTCTAGCCCAGTGGCTGGAGCGAATCAATGAGTGGCTTGCCGTTGTCTTGGCTATTGGTTTGGCGATTGCCTTGTTATACTCCTTTGTGGGTCGCCGCTTGGTCAAAAGGACACGCCAAGCCAGTTGGCGCGGCGCATGGGGATGGGAGCGCGTTATGGCAGCCCTCATTGCCATTGTATTCTTGATCACCTATGGGTTTCTTATAAGGACGGAAAAACCCATCGGTGCTATTGGCCGTCTGGTCGTTCCCTTGCCTCTGTGGCTCATTCTTATTGCTGTACAGTGGAAGACTCGCTATTACCGCGGGAGACGTAGTCCTCGCACGGCGTTTCTCCATGTTCTCGTCATTTCTCTAGGATGGTGGTTTGGCGGTTTGCTGGGTTTGCTTTTGTTTGCATTGCCGCTCATTTTCATTTTCTATGTCTACCTATATCAGGCAGCAATGGTGAGCGCACCAACCTCTGATCCAGAGAATGCAAGGGAGAAACGACAGCGAGCGCTGATTCTGCGAGCCTATGCTTGGGATTTGCAAGCGCCGCTATATGCAGTTGCCGATCACAGCGGGCGTAGAGTGGAAAAGCGTATCCCGGCGTCTCCTTTTGGTTCCCTGGCAACTTTTTTGGGGATTCCAGGGTTGCTTTGGACACGCTCTCATCAAGTAGCAGGCGTGATCAGTGGTATCGATTTCAGGCGCGTGGATGGGCCCGGGGTTATCTTTCTGCGGAAATTCGAGCGCCCCTTTCAGGTTGTCGATTTACGCAACCAGTTGCGTGTGTCTACACTGGACGTTACCTCACAAGATGGCATTTCCTATAAGGCCATCTTGTTCATGGGGTTCTGTTTGGACCGCGAGGATTGGTCGGAAGATTTGTACAAGCAGCTCAAACAAATGACGCCTTCCCTTGAGGAAGCCAAAAACGTCAAACGGGATGGATTAGTTTATCCTTTCTCTCCTCAGCGAGTCCGGGCGGCGTTAAGCAAGACGGGAGTCAGGTTAGGTAGTCCAGAAAAGACGGTCTTGCATTGGGACGAATGGGTAGTCTCACAGGTAGAAGAGATAGCAAGGCAAGAACTGAGTCGATATCCTATCAACATGTTCTGGCAAATCGAGGGAGGAGTAACATCTGCCTTAGAAATGATCTCGCGGAGTATAAAGGAGCAGGTGGAACTTCCTTTGCGGGCCGCGGGCGTGAATCTTTTTGCCGCGCGCATTGTCAACTTTCGGTTCTCGGCTCAGGCGGAAAAGCAAGTTGACAGCATCTCACAGCAACAGATCGAGTTATGGAAAGCCTTTTGGGAGAGACGGCGGGAAGAAGCGCTTGCTCAAGCTAAAGCTGACGCTGATCGCGTACAACAGGAGGCTTGGGCCTATGCTCAATCACTCTTGCTTACCTCCATTGCAGAAGGGTTTGAGCAAGTCAAGAAGTTGCATCCTGACCTGCCTCCTTCGGCGATAGCCTTGCTCTTTCTCAGCGCCATACAGGATTACATTACCCGTTACCGTAAAGGAGAAGAGAATGGTGTCCAGAGCACGCCGATGCCGTTTGGATGGCGCAGACCGGTCAGCCGCGAGGAATCAAACCAGGAGCGCTGAATAACCATGCCGTTTCAAGCTTCCTCCAACCCTGCCCGCTGGCAAACTGGCGTCTATAACTGCCAGGAGGCGTATCGCGACTCGACGCAACGTTCTTGGATTCTGACTTTCCCCGTTCTATTGGCGATTCTACCGGCGGGATTTGCGCTCATTGTTCTTCTACAATACGAAAGAATCGCTGCCCTGTTCCCTACCATGCTATCCTGGCTCCTTGCTGCCATCGCGGTTGTAGTGTTGGCAATCGTACTCGACAAGCTGGTGGCGGGGAAGGCGTTGCGAATCGCAGGGCAGTTTTTACAAGAATTCTACCGCTTGCCGGACGAGCTGGATCCTCAAGAAATCCTTCGCCATCGCTTGTATGGGGTGTTGAATATGGGGGGCGATCTCTCCTTCTCTAAAAAACTTTCCAGCAAAGAAAACGAAGATGAAAAGAGAGAGGCGGCAAGGTCGTCGCCTTTCTTTTCTCTTGTGGGGTTTCCTTGTTTAATTGTCAAGGATGGACAATTGGACGAGGGGAAGACGCCGTGGTTGGCCTGGATGGCCCGGAATCTGGGGGGGCCGCTTTGTTTGGCAATCAGAGATGGTAACGCGGTGTACCTGGAACGGGCAGGCCGGTTCTCACGAGTCGTTGGGCCGGGCGAGATCGTCTGCTTGGACTGGTTCGAAACCATCCGAGACATTGTTGACACCCGGCCTTATGTCAAAGAAGAAACGCTTCGTTCTTGTTGGACCCGAGATGGTATTCAAGTTGATGTAACCGTGCGTGTAGAGTGTTGCCTTGGAAATCCGGCCCAAAGACGAGCAGAGTTGCTTTACCCCTTTGATCCCGTGGCCGTCAAAGCCGCTGTGGAACGCACCTCGGTGCGCATGCCGGACGGGAAGACTTTGACCGAAATGAAAGGAATCGATTTGGTTTGGGGGCAAGTGACCAGCGTGATACCGGACTACATCGGTCGTCTCAAACTCGACGAGTTACTCTTATCAGGCGAGGCAAGCTCTGTTCTCGGCGCGGAGATCAACATAGAGAAGGATGGAGATTCTAGGGCATTGCCTGGACAAGGGAGAGGGTCTCTTCTCAGCGCGGAGACGACCCAACAACTGCGTGAAGAACTCAACCGTCTTACCCAACGGTTCGGTTATTACGTAACTGATGTCCAGATTACGCGTGTGGAACTACCGGCAACCATTGAAGAACAACGCGAACGCAACTGGCAGGCTGGACGGCAAAGGTTGGCTCATCTGATGCGCGCACAGGCTGAAGCAGCGCGTATCCGCGCGGTCGAAGAGGCCCGCGCGGAAGCCCAGCGTGACCTGATTCTGGCTATCGCCGAAGGCCTAAATCGTGATCCAAGCCGTCGCTTTGCCGAACCTCTTTTGCTTGCGCTCGCCACTACGATCACGACCAGCCTGGCGAATCCCCTGGTGCATCCTCTCTTGACGCCGGAAACGCTGCGCTCACTTGAGCAATTAAGATCCCTTCTGGAAGGGCAGCATGGAGCATAAGGTTTCTCGAATCTTAAGTCTTCTAGATTTCCCGCCCGGAAAGAGCGACCTGAAAGGACAGCGTGATTGGCTCCTCGCTGCGCCGTTCCAAAAACTTGCGGGTTTCCTGTTGAACCTGCAGGGGTGCTTACAACAACCATCCGCTCAGTCGGTGCGGGATTGCGCCTATCACTATGTGTTTATGGGAGCAGTTGCGTTGGAATGGGATCGTGATCATCTAGCTTATTTGTATTGTCAACAAGCCGCGGATGCGTTTCGTCGCCAGAATGATAGGTACAATGAAGCTCTAGCGTTGTGGCTGGCCGGGTTGGCCTGTGAGCGCAGTCGTCAATGTGTGCAAGCACAGCGACTCTATCAAGACGTTAAAGAAAAAATCCAACAATGGGCGTTTCTGGAGGGCAAGGAAAGAGATGAAAACTATCATGCGATTTTGCGAGAGATAAACGGGAGCCTGTCTGCTTTGCTAACATGGACGGTTGATATTTCCCAGCCGTCACGGTCTGCAAACCGATTGGCTTTTCTTGCTTTGCCTTCTTTCCCTGTCTTTGCTCAGGTTCAGGCTGGCCCAGACGGCCCCATATGGGGAGAAACGCAGCAGAAGGAGCTCATCATGGAGATAAGAACTTTCGGCGTAGGGGCGAGGGAGTATGCTGTTTTTCCCCTCCATTCCGATCGCCGCTACGTTGCCCTGCAACGCGATCGTCTGTATGGTTGGATTGTTGTCAAAGGGAATAGCATGAATGCCGCCAACTCGGTTCCTATTGTCCATGACGACCTGGTTTTGTTTTACATTGCCGATGATGCCGACGATAACAGCATCGTCGTTGTCTCTTGCCCCGAGCCAAGCGGTGCAGGGTATCGGTATATGATCAAACGATGGCGAGCGCGGGAGAAAGCCTTTTTGTCTGAATCGCTAGAGGACTACTCCCCCATACCGCGCGATCAGGAACATCGTATTCTTGGTGTTGCAGTCGCAGTGGCCAAGCCTGTATTGCCTCAGCCGTTGCAGGAAGACAGCCGTCCGCTCGTTTGAAAACGTGATCCAAAGGCTTCTCGAAGCGAGTGCGTGATCGAACCACCGCAACGTTGCTTCGGGGCCGCGGCAAGTAGTAGGGACGAATGCCCTGTGGCGCGATGACCGATGATACTGCTCTTTCCTGTCTTCTTCTCGGCGCCTCTGGCCTGGATTTGATTGGCCGCTTGGAGGGCGAATTGCAATATGGGACTTCGAATCCGGCGCGTATTCGCGCTGCCTATGGCGGCGTGGCGCGCAATGTGGCGGAGAATTTGGCGCGACTTGGGGAACGTGTGGCGCTGATCACGGCTGTCGGCGCCGATCGTATTGGCGAGGAAATCCTGAACGCTACCGCCGAGGCCGGTGTGGACATTTCCGCCGCTATTCGCAGCGAGGATTTTCCCAGTGGCTTCTATCTGGCAACTCTGAATCGGCAAGGCACGCTGACTTTTGCCCTGGATGACATGCGTGTTATGTCCAGCCTGACGCCCCAGGTGATTCACAAGCGCCGGGCTTTCTTCCGTTCCGCCGCGCTGGTTTTTGTGGACGCCAATCTGTCCCCGGCCGCGCTCAGGACAGTTTTTGCGCTGGCGAAGAAAAGCGGAACGCCCGTTTGCGCCGATCCGACCTCGGTCAGTCTGGCAAGACGTTTGAAGGCGCACCTGAGCGAGCTGTTCCTGATTACGCCAAACAGCGCGGAGGCGGCTGTGCTGACCGACCTGCCCTTTGAGCCGGCCGATGTAACGGCGGCAATCGCGGCCGCGCGCCAATTGGTCGCGTTGGGCGTGCAAATTGCCATCGTCACCCTGGCCGAATTCGGCGTCTGTTACGCCACCTCGGAGACAACCGGTCATATTCCCGCTCTACGCACCAAGATCGTGGATCCGACCGGCGCCGGGGATGCTCTGACGGCTGCCGTGCTCTTTGGGCTGTTGAATGAGATTCCTCTTGATGATGCGATTCGACTGGGAATCTCGGCGGCTTCGCTTACCCTACGCGCGGAGGGCACAGTGGATCCCAGGCTTTCCCTCGAAAGGCTATATGACCAGTTGTTAATATGAGTTCCTCGTCTTTGTGCATTACTTGCTCCCCTCTGGCGAGGCGCGCTTTGCAGCGTGGCTTGCCCGTCGTTGCCCTGGAATCGGCGGTGGTCACGCACGGTTTGCCCCGTCCGCGCAATCATGCCCTGGCGCGCGGCATGGAACAGGCTATTTTGGATGAAGGAGTTACGCCGGCGACAGTTGCTGTTCTCGATGGCAGGATTCACGTTGGTCTGACGGAAGAGGAGCTCCAGCAACTGGCAGATAAAGCAGACGTGCATAAAATCTCTCCCCGTAACCTGGCGGCTGTATTGCTCCGGGGAGGCAGCGGTGGCGTCACGGTCGCCGGCGCGCTCTGGATTGCACAACGTGCCGGCATAAAGGTTTTCGTTACCGGCGGCATCGGCGGCGTATACTCGCCGCTTACGCTGGATATTTCTGCCGATTTGCCTCTCTTGGCCGAGTCGCCGTTGATCGTCGTTTGTGCGGGGGCGAAAGCCATACACGATGTGCCGGCCACGCTGGAGTATTTGGAAACGATAGGTGTGCCGGTTATCGGTTATCGGACGGATCAGTTCCCGGCCTTTTACTGGGGTGAGAGCGGCTTGCCGGTCACGATTCGCTTGGAGACTCCAAAGGAGGTGGTAGAATTTGCCCAGATGCATTGGGGGCTGGGAATGTGCAGCGCTGTGTTAGTCTGCCAATCTCCACCAGCCGAGCAAGCCCTACCACGCGCCCACCTCGAAAGTTTGATTCACCGCGCGCGCGCCGAGGCGGAGAAGCAGAACATCCGTCGGCAAGATCTAACTCCGTTTCTGCTGCAACGTTTGAACGACTTAACCTGCGATGAGACGTTACGCGCCAATCTGGCGCTTTTGCTGAACAATGCTTCCTTGGCCGCGCGTATTGCCAAAGCAATGTCTTGGGAAAAACGCCAAAAAACTGTGTGATGCCCTGTCTTGCCTCATCTGCAAGAGGGCGCGTCGGCTCTGTGTGTTCCGATGGCAACTTCCGTAAATCTTTCTATTCGTCATACGTCTGGCGCGACCGTACTTGCGACGGCGCAGAGTTATCGGCTGGGTGTTTCGGCAGGGGGAAAAGGCGTGTATCGGTTGGCGCAGTGCGACGATTATTCCTATCTTGGCCGCAGTCATTTCCCTCATTCCCCACCTCTGTCCTTTACTGTATGCGCGCGCGTCTCGGCGGAAAATCTACCTGGCACATGGGGATTCGGCCTCTGGAATGATCCGTTTGGGCTATCGTTGGGCTTCGGCGCGACGTGGTTTCGCCTGCCTTCCTTGCCAAATGCGGTTTGGTTCTTCTATGCTTCGCCGGAGAATTATCTTGCTTTACAGGAGAAAACAGGTTCCGGTGAAGGCGAGGGTGTTTCTTCCATCATCCCGGCCAATGGTTTTTTTGCGGGGGTGTTTCGCTCGCCTCGCTGGCCATTCCTGCTTCTCGCGCCGGCCTTGGTCGGCGTGCCGTTCTGTTATATTCGCCCTTTCGCGCGGTTAGCGCGACGACTGGCAGCGCGTGTGGTTTCTCAGGATGGAGCGACTGTATCGGTGAACGCCACGGAATGGCATACGTACTCCTTTTACTGGATGGAAACGCTTTGTGAGTTCAGCGTAGATGGTGCGTGTGTATTCCGCACTTCTCTCTCGCCGCTACCACCTTTAGGATTGGTCATTTGGATTGATAACCAGTATATGGCCTTTACGCCGCAAGGTCGCTTGCGGTATGGGACGCTTGCCAATCCGGCTATGTGGCTGGAAGTAGCGATGGTGCGGGTTGGCTATCCGTAGCCGCTGGTTATTGGCTTTCTATTACGAAAGCTCGTGTTTATCCTCTGCGGTGGACCTGGAAGGTCAATTAGGAGGCTCTCATGACGATTTCTGGGGAAGAGATTCTCAGACTTACTCTGGCCGTCCTGGTTGGCGGGTTGATTGGGTTCGAGCGTGAGTTTCGCGATAAATCCGCCGGCTTTCGCACAATGATCTTCATCACACTTGGCGCGACGCTATTCACCATGTTGTCGTTCCATTTCTTGGAGGACAGCGCGCGCGTGGCGGCGAATATTGTTACCGGCATCGGTTTTCTTGGCGCAGGTGCCATTCTGCGCGGCGAAGGAGGCAGAGTGGCGGGACTGACCACAGCCGCTACAATTTGGTTGGCTGCCGCCTTGGGCATGGGCATTGGAAGTGGGCTGTATCTTTTGACCGGTGTGACTACCCTGTTTATCTTGGTTATCTTGTGGGTATTCCCATTTTTCGAGCACTGGCTGGACAACCTGCGCAATGCACATACTTACGAGATAACCCTTCCCCTTGAATCCTCCCATATAAGCACGTTGGAGGAGATGTTCCGTGCTTGTGGCATTCGAGTCCACAAGCAGTTTGTCTGGAAACGAGGCGATCGAGTGGTCTACACGTTGCAAACGGTTGGCAGGAAGGAGTGCCACAAACGCCTTATTCCCGCTTTGTTGAAGGACGCAGAGATTGTGGAATTTCGATACTGATGGAGGCAAAATGAACCATCTCGACAACAATGTTGTCGTGCAAATTGGGATCGTGGTTTGGGATGTGGAGAGAACAGCAGAGCACTACGCCGAGATATTCGGCGTACCGAAGCCGGATATCGTGCTCATCGCAGCAGATTCCTTTGCCAACACGGTGTACCGTGGACAACCTTCGAACGCCCATGGGAAAGCGGCGTTTTTCGACATGGGTTCTGTACAGGTGGAACTCATTGAGCCTGTCGGCGCGCCAAGCACGTGGGAAGAATTCTTACGCATTCATGGCGAAGGGATTCACCACATCGCCTTTCGCGTTGAACAATTGGACGAGGCGAAAGCCTTTCTCGGCGCGCGCGGGATGCCAGTTGTCCAGGCAGGTGGCTGGGAGGGGGGACGGTATGCCTATATTGACAGCGTTTCCCAACTGGGCGCCATGCTGGAATTGTTGAAGTTTGATCGGTGACCGACGGGGAAGGTGCGTTCCGCTGGCGCGCCGACCGCTGGACGTCTCCTCGCCTTTACCAAAACTGCATTTGCGCTGGCGCGTCGAGCGGATCGCTGTTCAGTTCTTGCAGAAACCCCTCGCGTTGTAGTTGTATAGGAGGGGTGATAGCCAGTCTCCGTAGCGTGCGGAATTTGAGCACTCGCCAACCCTGATTCCACAGCGCCATCAGCGAAGGGTCTCGCCGCAATTTGTACAGCAACAGCCCTGCCCGTCCGCCCGGCAGGACCAGCAGGCTGATGGTGGGGGGATAGGGATTCTGGCGCAAGATTGTGCCCACGACGGCTGATGCCAGCAGGTAGAAAGCGAAGACCACCTGGTCATGTTCCTGCCAGAGAGTCAGCCGCCCCGGTTGGCCGGCAGTGGCAACGGTAAAGCCCAAGTGTTGTCCGAGGGAGCGCAAGGCTACGCTGGCTGATTCGAGGTCGGCGCGGCGTGCATTAGCGTGGTCCTCCGGGCGCAATGACCAGCGTCCGTTGCTCTCCACGGCATAGGAATTCAGCACCTGATGAATCAATCCCAAGGAAGGAGTAAAGAGGCCGCCGATTTCCTCGTTGACCGTTTGCTCCAATTCATGAAAAGGGATGGTTGGTCGCTTTTGTAAGGTGCGGACCACGACCATTTCCACGCGGTCTGGCAAAGGGATAGTTTCCGTCTCCCACATTTCAAGTCCCCATAGGCCGCTTTCCGGGTTTTGGGCGTTGCTGTAATGGACGAAAGGACTTGACTGGAGGGCTTTCTGAATAGGCGTGTGTAGGATGGAAATATCGTTCTGATCACAGGCGAGGGACTGTTCCGCCGCCATTGCCTGCAGCGCAGCGGCGTGCAGATGCAGGTAGGTAGTCGGTTCACCGCGCTGGTTCAGGTATTCTTGCAAGGTCTGACGGATTGTTTCTGGAGAGGGACGATGGCGCGGTGAGTGTTCGTACGCGCGTCGGCGCGCGAACAATTGAATTGGATCGTGGACTGTGCGCAACGCAAGTCCGCTTAGGTCAAAGCCAGCGCCTTCGAGCGCGACCAGCGTGGCGCTTAGATAAGCCGCTTCCGGCTCGGCAATGAACCCAAAGAGCAAGGTGTGGAGCGGCAGCGCGTGGCTCATGTGGCGAAACACGGAACCCAACGCCTCGGCGTGCCAATCCCAATCGTAACGTTGGCGGCGCAACGCGGCTTTGAACGCGCTTGCTGTTTGCTGTCCCCATAACCAGCCGGCCCAGAGGGCGGAAAGCGTCCAAAAGGCCTGATTGGGACGAGGAATAGCAGTAAGGACAACGCGGATGGGGAGATTCTTCAGACGACCGGCGAGATCGCGCAAAGCGCCCTCGAATATGCAAACGCCGCTTGCGGGAGCCGGACGCGGCCAGTTGACAACAGGAACGGCCGTTTTTGTGGAGGCTAGGGTATCCACACCGCGCTCCAGCGCCAGCCAAACATTGTGCTCAAGAAAGCGCGAGGGCGTGGTAAGCAGTTTTGGACGCGGGCGGTCTTCGGGATAGGCCCACAGGGTATTGGCGGCGTCGCAGGCAAAGAGCACGAGCGCGGTGAGGCAACGGCGACGTTCGGGGGTAAGGGAGAGGCTGTCTAGTTTGTTGATGATCGTGATCAGGGCGTAGATAGCGCGAGGCAGGTAACAGTTTAGGGCCGCTTCGGCGTAAGGACGGTCGGGGTCATCGCGTGGGGCAACACGCTCCAGTGCGCGCGCGCGATGAAGTGCCGTTGTTGACGCCAGGATCGCAGCATGGAGGCGGTCGCTTTCTGTGGTGGGAAATTCGCCTCCCTCGCCGCAGGGACAGTGATAGAGGCGCGCCAGGGGAACCTCGCCGCCTTGTTCCCAAAGGAAAGCTTCCGCCGGGACCTTGCGATGGCAACGCGTGCATTCTGTCAGGTAGAGGGATTGGAGGTGAGTTTCAAGGCGTTCCTCGCCTTTGCGTGCGGAACCAAGCTCGGCGAGGGCAGCCTGGAATTCCTGGCGCGTGGGCGCGGCCGCCGTGAGTTCGAGCAGGAAGCGCGCCACCGGGTTGTTGACGGTCGCCAGCACGCGCCAGCCCGCGTGCGCGGCCTCGACAGGCAGATTCGGCGCGCTGCCGAATGGGTCTAACACCCAGGTGTCTGCTTGTTCCCCTTTCGGAAAAACATGTTTCAGCGCGGCTCTTGCCATCCCATCCGGCAAAGGAGGGAGGAAGCGCCTTAACGGGCCGGTGCCAGGAGATGGCTTTTCACCGGAAAGGTAGGCGATTTCTTCCACGTGTCACGAAGTGTTCAAGATACAAACCTCGTACGGCGCCAGGAGAAGTTTGTCTCCGCGGAGGGGGACGCCGGTTGTGGAGTGCGTGGAGAACAACATTTGCCAGTGCGCCGCAGGCAGGGAGCGCGTGTCGAGAGCAAGCGTGAGCGACTTCGATGAGAAATTCAGGCCGATTAGAAGGGTTTGATCGCCGTAAACGCGCAGGTATGCCAACCCATCTTGCCGCGGCGCGCTGATTGCCCGGAAGTCGCCGCGCCGCAAGGCTGGTTGTTCCTTGCGCAGGGCAAGCAGGCGCTTGGTAAAGTTGAGCATTGAAGAGGCGTCTTTTTGCTGAGCGGCGACGTTGCGCTGCTTGTAGTTCGGGTGGACGGGCAGCCAGGGCTTGACGGAAGAAAAGCCGGCTTGTGGGCTATCATCCCATTGCATGGGCGAACGGCAACCGTCGCGTCCTTTGTAGAATGGCCAGTAGCGCCGGCCCGGCGGGTCCAGGATTTCCGCACGTTTTAGGCGGATGTCGCGCATCCCGATCTCTTCGCCGTAATAGAGGAACGGTGTGCCGCGCAAGGTGAGGAGAAGTCCAAGCGCCACTTTTGCCCGCGCGTCCTCTTCCCCTGCCGCGTAACGCGTGGCGCTACGCGAGATATCATGGTTGCTAAGCGCGTAGTTCGGCCAGACTCGCTCGCCCGTTGCGGCCTCCCAACGTTGAATGGCTTTCGAGAAAGAATCGGCGCGGAACTTGCAGCCTGTAAACTCGAAGTTGAACGCGGCATGGAGCGTATCGGGACCGCAGTAGGAGGCCGCCTTTTCTGGGGTCGCCAGGAATGTTTCACCGACGGCATAGCGTTCCTTGTACGAATCGAGCAGGGCGCGCAGCTCGCGTAGAAGCGGAATCATCTCCGCTTGGTCGCAATCGTACAGGTGTTTCTGGCGGTCGAAGCCGCGCAGACCGAACTTCGGCGGGTTGTCGCGGTAGTCGGGGTCCTCGAAATAAGCGTTGAAAACATCTAGACGGAAGCCGTCCACACCGCGCTCAAGCCAGAAACGAAGTACATCGAAGATCGCTTGCCGCACGGCAGGGTTACGCCAATTGAGATCCGGTTGCTCGGGAAGGAACATGTGGTAGTAGTACTGGCCACGCTCTGGGATGTACGTCCAGGCGCGCCCGCCGAAGCAGGACTGCCAGTTGTTTGGCGGCTCGCCGATCCCTCCGCCGCGCGTTGGGCGAGGGTCTTTCCAGACGTACCAGTCGTGCTTGGGGTTGTCGCGCGAGCGACGCGATTCCTGAAACCAGGGGTGCTGATCGGAAGTGTGGTTGAGTACCATATCGAGAATGATGTGAATGCCGCGCCGGTGCGCCTCTCGTACCAGCGTATCGAAATCGCTTAGGCTGCCAAAACGGGGATCAATGTTGCAATAGTCGCTGACGTCGTAACCAAAGTCTTTATCAGGCGATGGGTAAATGGGCGAGAGCCAGATGGCGTCCACACCGAGCGCGGACAGATAATCCAGGCGAGCCGTAATGCCGGGCAAATCTCCCAGGCCATCGCCGTCGCTGTCGGCGAAGGAGCGCGGGTAAATCTGGTAGATAACCCCATCTTGCCACCAAAGGTAGTTTTCCATACCGGTCTCCTTACGAGAATGTGCTTGCCGAGATTATTGTACCAAGTTTTGGCAACGGCGACGTGCTCTTTTGGCCTAGCTGTTCCCAGTTCGTGATGGAAGGAGGTTTTCCTCGCGAACGATTGGGAGGCTTCTCCCTATCGGCGTGGTGGTAGAACGGCCGGGACGAAGCGGGAAAAAAGCAAAGCCGCGCTGAGACGACCTATGGCAGAACACAGGAAGACAGCTTTATAGCCCCAAACGGTCACGACCCATGAACCGAAGGCGGCGCCGCCGGCCAGCGCAAGGGTGACCATCATCTGATAAAGGGCAGAGTAACGCGCACGTTGGGATTGCGGCGTAAGGGCGAGCAGGAGATTGAAGGATACCAAGTTGAACGCTCCCCACAAGGCTCCGCTGAAGATGTGCAACAAGGCCACGTGCCAGAAACGGGAAATGAAAATCCATGCTGCCGGCAGGAGGGGAATGCACAGCATGCTGACGAGTTGGACTTGGCGCGGGCCCCAGCGATCGGAGAGCGTGCCAACGCGACGCTGTACGAGCAACCCCGCGATGTTGGAAACTATGGTCGCTGCGCCGACCATCACCGCGCTGAAGCGCAAGCCTTCCACCATATACACACTAAAGAACGGTCCGGCAATGTTTAGGGAAAAATTCCACAAGCCCATGACCAGGCACAGCGCGACGAAAGCCGGTCGCGACCAGATGTCGTTCAGAATCTCCCGCGCGGAAAGCGGCACCGGGTTTTTGTTTTGCTCTACCGCTCTATCCTCCGGATCGCGTAGATGCCAGAAGCAGAACGTGGAGGTCAGCCCTAGGAGGAAAGCCAAGCCGAGCGCCAGCTGATAGCCTATCGGAACGGGAAGGCGCGTGATGAGTTCGCCGACCAGATAAATCATGGTCATGCCGGCGACGCCCATGGCAAAGTTGCGCGCCCCAAAGTAGCGCCCTCGTCCTTCCAAGGGCACAATGGCGCCGGTCAACGACATCCAGGCCGGATAGCCAAGATTCCCAAAGGCATCGCGCAGGACGGCAAGCGCGATGCCAAGGAAAATAAGCGACCGTCCTTGAAGCAGGAAGGGGAGCAAAGCCAGCGCGAGCACCATCCATCTTGCCAGGATTCCCCCAAAGAGCACGGTGAGTTCCTTGCGGTGGCCGATTTTTTCCACCAGGAAGGCTGCCGGCAACAGGAGGAGGGCCGCGCTTAGACTGGAAAAAGAATTCATCAGGCCAATTTGGCCGCGTGTTGCCCCTAGGGCAAGAAGGTAGAGCGAGAGATAGGTAACAATGATGTTATCGCTGGCGGCGGCAAACAAGCCATCCAAGAAAAACCAGCTGAGGTTACGTTTGACTTGCTGCGAAAGCGGGAGCGCCCATTCTCCTCCCCAAGTAAAACGCCGAGCAGCGCGCCGCGCTCGCAGAATCGCCAGAGAAAAGCGCGACATGGTCAAATCTGCTCGGAGTGATGCAGAGGCAGGATGAAAAGGATAGCGCGGTGTTGATCGCTTTCCGCGGGGGAGCAAGTGGAGCGAATTTGTTCTATGGCGTCGGCCAGGCGTTCCTCCTCCACGCCAAGTAGCAGGGTGACATTCCCGCGTCGCAGAAACCCTCCCGTGCTGGCCAGGCGCGTCACGCGGTACCCATGTGAGATCAAGGCATGGACAACATCATCGCCGTCAATGTCCCGGACAACGGCACAAATCAGTTTCATGGTGAACATCCTATGTTGCCAGATCATCTTCGCAAGGTATCACAGGGGTAATATTTTGTCAAGCAATTCGGATATAATGATGAGGTGTTCTGGCGGACATTCGTGGCTGATGTTTGGGTGGGGACTTATCCGGGACCTTCGCTGTTGACGAGAAGGTGTGATGTGCAATATGTAACTTTTAACACTCTGCATCGTATAGGAAAGCATAGTGTTACTCCGTTCTGGATGTTCCTGTTTTAGGAGAGTGCTCTATGGAAAATCGTTCTCGTACACAGCTGGCTTTAGGGTTGTTGCTCGTCCTCCTGGCTGCCTGGTTCGCGGCGTTGAAGATCAACCCTACCTTGGCAGACGTCCTTCCTCCCTTTGCTTGGCCCATGTGGGTTGTCATTGCCGGCGGAATCATTCTGCTTGTTGGTCTCCTGACCGGGGCGGCAGGCATGGCGATTCCTGCCTGCCTTGTAGCCGGCATTGGCGGTATTCTGTATTATCAGAATGCCAGCAACGATTGGGAGTCCTGGTCGTATATGTGGACGCTCATTCCCGGCTTTGTCGGCGTGGGGAACATCCTTGCCGGGATTCTTGGGCGGGGATTCCGCGAAGCGCTGCGACACGGTTTGAACCTCATCCTCATTAGCCTGGCGATGTTTATCGTCTTCGGTGCTGTTTTCGGCGGGTTGGATATCCTTGGCCCGTATAAGGAGTATACGCTGGCGGTCATCTGCCTTTTGCTCGGCCTGTGGTTCATTGTGCGCGGTCTTATGCGTAGGTAGTAGGAGGGCGTGGCGAATGTGTACACAACGATACCTTCTCTTCTTGGGAAGCGTCCTGCTTCTGCTTGGCGTGTGCTTTGCGCTTAAGGCGGCCGGTGTCTTGGATAACGTCTGGGAGTATTTCTGGCCGTTGTTCCTCTTGCTGGCCGGCGGATGGTTGGTAGCAGCGGCGTTTCTTTCCCGGCGCGTTGTTGCTGATGATGCGGAAAAGGTCGTCCTGGACATCCAGGGAGCGCGGCGCGCGAACTTGACAATTGAGCATGGCGCCGGTCAGATGCACATCGGAGGAGGGGCGCCCTCGGGCGCTCTCCTGATGGCCAATCAGGGCGCGGGCCTGCACATCTCCAGCCGCCTGGAAGGGGACGAGCTGACGGCTAAAGTAGAATGTGCGCCGACGTTCGTGCCGTTCGTTGGCCCGGAGAGCGGGGTCTGGCGTTTCCGTCTGAGCAATGAGGCGCCGCTCTCCTTGACGGTCAAGAGCGGTGCTAGCCAGTTAACGCTAGATTTGAGCGAGGTACAGGTCTCCTATCTCAAATTGGAGGCCGGCGCGAGCAGCGTCACCCTAACGGCGCCGGCGAGTGTGGCGAACGCTTTGTTAGATATCGAGGCGGGGGCGGCCAATCTGCAGATACAAATTCCGGAGGGCGTTGCTGCTCGCATTCGTCTTGACCGGGGAATATCTTCCTTTACCATAGATCAGAAACGTTTCCCGCTTCTGCATCAGGGCCTTTATCAATCGTTAGAGTACGAGAGCGCGCCACGTCGCGTGGAATTAAACATCGAAGCAGGTGTTAGCGCTGTCCGTATTACTTGATAGAGTAAGGAGATCTGTATGAAACGCATTGACTGGCGAATCGTTCTTGGGTCTGTCCTTATCCTTGCCGGCTTGGCGACGTTGTTGGAGAAAATTGGTCTTATTCCGCCAGGTGTGGATCTCTTCTGGGCGGTTCTGGGTACTGTAGCCGGAATAGCCTTTCTGTATGTATTTTTTGGCGATCCGCGTTCGCATTGGTGGGCGGTCTTCCCCGCATTCGTTCTTCTGGGAATTGGGGTAACCGCGCTTCTGCCTGAGGCGCTGGATGGCGCTATCTTCCTGGGCGGGGTTGGCCTCGCGTTCTGGATTGTCTATGTGCTCGACCGACAACGCTGGTGGGCAATGATTCCGGGTGGGGTCTTGCTCACGTTGGCGGTCGTCGCCGCCCTTTCAGATCTACTTGGCGGCGTGGATACCGGTGGAGTCTTCTTTCTTGGCCTAGGCTTGACGTTCCTGTTGGTAGCCCTGTTGGCGCATCATTCTTGGGCCTATATTCCGGCGGCTGTGTTCATTTTGCTGGCGGTGGCTCTGGGATTGCAGTTTGGCGATGTGTTAGGTTACTTCTGGATTGGCGTTCTGTTCCTAGCCGGCCTGGCACTTATCCTCTTTGCGCTGCGGCGCAAGTGAGGCCCCTGCGTCCATGTTGGCGGTCAAGGACATCTGGAAGAACTACGAAGAGATGCCGCTCCTACGCGGCGTCTCTTTCCGTGTGGAGGCCGGAGAGACGATTTGCCTGTTAGGGCCTTCTGGCAGCGGCAAAACTACGCTGTTGCGTATCGTTGCCGGACTCGAAGCCGCGGAGCGCGGCAAAGTGGAGTGGAACGGAGAGGATATCTCTGCTGTTCCACCTCATCGGCGGAATTTCGGTCTAGTTTTTCAAGATTACGCGCTCTTTCCTCACCTGACAGTGGCGGAGAACGTGGCTTTTGGTCTGCGCATGCAACATTTGCCGCGGGCAGAGATAGGGCAACGCACGGCAGAGGCGCTGGCGCAGGTTAATCTGACGGGATTCGAGCGGCGACTCGTCACCGATCTTTCCGGCGGCGAGCAGCAGCGGGTCGCGCTTGCGCGTGCGTTGGCGCCGCGACCGCGTCTGTTGATGTTCGATGAGCCGCTTGGCGCTCTGGATCGCGCGTTGCGCGCCGAGTTGCTCGACGAATTACGTCGTCTGTTGCGCAGCAGCCGCATCCCAGCCATTTATGTCACCCACGATCAAGAAGAAGCCTTTGCCATTGCTGACCGCGTCCTCCTGCTTCATGAGGGCAGAATCGTGCGCGAAGGCGCGCCGGCGGAAGTCTGGAACACGCCGGGCTCTGTTTGGGTCGCTCGTTTTTTAGGGGCTGGGAATATCATCGGCGGCGTGGTGGTTGTCACTGGTAAAAGGTTTCAGGTGGATACAGCAGTGGGAAGTTTCCATGTTGCCTGTCCGCGTGGACATGAGATAGGAGAGCGCGTTGACCTGTTGATTCGACCAGAGGGAGCGCGCTTGGTCAAAGAAGGCATTCTGCGGGGCGTGGTCAGGGATGTTGTCTTCCAGCAGGAACGATTCCGCATCACGCTCGACAACGGGCTTTACTTCTTGTTAAACAAACCCTGCTCTATTGGCCGGGAAGTTCACCTGGCAATTCCAGACCATGCTGTGCAATGCCTGTCTTGACGGTTCTCTTAAGCGGTCTTGGGGCCGCCACGGTGGGGCACGTTGTTGCCGGAAAAGTCAATTCAAGAAGGATGAGCCAAAGGCAATAATCAGGCCTGTCAAGCCGATGCAGAAACAAATCGCGAGAATCAGAATAGCCAGAGCAATCCCTGGTGGATTGCTCTGGCTATTTTTTGGATATGGAAAGAGCGAGGAATTGCTCTCGGCCATGGCTTAGTAGGAACTATTGTTGAAAAGGGGAATGCTGAGGCCGATGAGAGGGGCGAGAACAAGCAGGCAGACGATACAGAAACCGACTGCGATCGCCGTATACCCAAGTATCAGGCCGGCGGTTGCCATGCCGTTGCCGCCAATGGTGCCACCGCTCTTCTTAATCTCGTTCTTGGCCATATGGCCACAAACAATGCCTACCATGGAGCCTAGGAATGGTAAAAGCGTCCAGCCTGCAATACCCCCAATGAGGCTAATGATCGCCAGGGCGCTGGTGGGAGGGGTCGAGGAGGGCCAAGGTTCGGGTTCGCTCATTGTTTTTCTCCTAGTACGAATAGTTGCTGATCCAAATAGGCAGCCATGCAACGAGAATGCCGACGATGGACAAAGCTTGCGTTGCCCCGCCTATAATAAAGTATGTCGAGCAGTTTGAGCCAGCCGCGCGCTTGATAGATAGGTTCACCCAGTTGCTGGACAGAAATCTCCTCGGACGAAACAGATGGAACAAAATCGGTCATATCTACCTCCTTAGGGATTAGGGATTGAGAAAATAGGAACGTTGTTGGTGATGTGTACTCGCAATTCGGCCCGCGAGGCCATCAGAGGCGCGTCGTATTTTTGCGTCGGCGACGTTCAGCCCACCACCAGAGCATCAGGGAAATCGCCAGGACGATGAGGGCGGTAGCCAGAATCGGCAGCAACACAGAGAGGATAGAGACGATGGTCGCCACGATGTCTTCCGCAAGGCTGATCGGCGCGTTGCCTGCTCCGCCGGTCGTGGCCGTTACCGCCGGCCGCACCGCTGCGGCTTTGACCGTGTGCACGCTGCCGGCGATGAGCAAGCCGCAAACCAGCGCGAGCAGGGGATGAACATCCGTTACCACCTTGGCGCTGGCTGCGAATGCGATGGCCCCGGCTGCTGGGCGGATGAAGGTCTGGAGAAGATCGTTGATATGGTTGATGGCTGGGACCTTATCGGCCAGGAATTCGATAATGATGAACACACCCAACACGATCAGAAACCAGGGGTTGGCGATCCAGTCATAGGGTGGATGGAGCGTAAAAGCCTGCGGGAAGTAGTGGGCGACAACACCGATGATGAAAAGCGGAATATAGGCGTTTAGCCCAGCGCTCGCCGACAAGCCAAAGGCAGCGAGAATTGTCATCAAGGCTTCCATAGGAGTACCTCCACACTCAATTAAGGAGTCGCCGGGGGGAATGCGTCCCAGGCGCCGGTGAGGGCGAACCGAAAGAAATCGATCACGCCGATTTGCAAGAGCGCGGTGGTGAAACCCAGCAATAACACCAGCCCCATTTGGGACCAGTGTTGAAACACGTTCTCCTGGCGGGTAATCATGGCCCAGACCAGGCCGTAGACGAGCGTCAGGATGCTCAATACACCCAACACGCTGACGACGGCCAGAGGATAGAGGAAAAGAGGGTTTTCTGTAAGCGTCAACAAGTCAAGGAGAAAGGTCAGGCCGAGCACGGGGAGGAACGACTTCAGGGAGGGGAACGCAGAGGTTTCTTTGGGGTTAGCCCAAACCGTGGCGTTGAACGTTGGGAAGACAATCGCGGCCAGCCCCAGTCCTAATCCGCTGCCGGTCAATAGACGCAGCATGTTACTTGGCTGGTAAAGATTGCGAATCCGTTCTAGCGCAGCGGGGTAACTTATTTTGGCAAGCGCCAGATAGGAGTTCGCTCCATCTACCGCGAAGGCCACGGCAAGGACGCCAAGCACAACGAAGACGCTCCAGCGCGGCATGGCACTGCATCGGGGGGCGCGCCAGAATTGGTAGAGCAAGCCGACCACTGCTCCCAGGTACATACCAGAACAGCGGGCGCAGAGAGGTAATTGTCGCTCGCCGATATGGAACGAACGCTCGCTCAGGCGATGGCAGACCGCGTAGCCGATTGCTTCTGCCTTGCCCCATAGTCCAGGCGGCGTGAGTTGCAACCAAGCGGTAGCGGTTCCCAGCGCAAGCAGGATAACCAGCACGCGAACGATGAGTTTTCCAAGGGGAAGCGGCATGGAACAATTATAAGCGATTTGCCGATTTGGGCACAAAGCGGTATGATAAGCGTCTGTATAGACGGAGGTTGTTATGAAAAAGATACTGTTCGCCATTCTGCTTTTGCTCTTCGGATTAACGTCCTGCCGCGCGCCGAACGCCTTGCCGACCGCTACAGCAACGCCAAGACGTATTGCGACGGCAACCTTTACCTCTGTTCCCAGTCCGACTCTCACGCCGGAGCCGCTCGCCTCGCCCACACCATTCGAGGTTGGTCCGGGCGGTTTCCCGGCCGGCGTCAATCCGTTGACGGGCTTGAAGGTAGCGAATGCGAGTTTGTTAGAGCGCCGTCCGCTGGCGATTAAGGTTGCCAACTTGCCGCGTGCGTATCGTCCGCAGTGGGGGCTTTCACGCGCGGATCTCGTCTTCGAATATTATACGGAAGAAGGAACGACTCGTTTCACCGCTATATTCCACGGGCAAGACGCCGAAATGGTGGGACCAATTCGCTCGGCGCGGTTGCTGGACATGCACATCGTGCGCGGTTATAAGGCGGTCTTTGCCTTTGGCGGAGCCAGTGACTATTTGCTTCGCCGCCTGTATCACTCCGAGCTTAGCAACCGGATGATTGTCGAGGGCCCGTATGCGCCGCTTTTCCGTTACGACCCCAACGGTGCCAACCACCTAATGGCTGACACGGCTAAGTTGAGCGCCTTCGCGACCGAGAAGGGTATAGGCAATGGACGCCAGAATCTGGATGGGATGTTCTTCCGTCTTGAGCCGCCGGCGGGAGGACAACCTGCCGCCAATCTCTTCGCACGCTTTTCGGCGTCCGTTTACAACCGTTGGGATTACGATGCGGCAAGCGGAAAATATCTACGCTTTTCGGATACGGATAACGACTTCACAAACGGGCAAAATGAGAAGTACGCTCAGTTGACCGATCGTTTGACCGGCCAGCCGATTGCCTTCGATAACGTGATTGTCCTGCTCGTCATGCACGAGGCATATAGCGCGCAGCCGGAAATTTGGGACATCCTGCTCTATGGTTCAGGAACCGCCTATGCGTTCCGTGATGGGCTGGCGTACAAAGTGCGTTGGCAACGCAATGCGCCGGATGCAGTCCTTTCTCTGATCTATGAAGATGGTTCGCCGTTTCCCTTCAAGCCCGGAACAACATGGTTTGAGATCATGGGTGCGGCAACGAGCGTTTCCTACGGTGAGCAAGGTTGGCGTTTTGTGCATTGGATGCCGTAAAAAGGTTCTGATGGAGGCGCTTCGGCGTGAAGGCCAATAAACTCAACGAACTCGATGCAAAAGCCTGGTTGAAATTCCAGAAATCCTGGTTTGTCCACAACCCTCCGCCTCGTCCCAAGGACGTATTGACGCACCCGGCAAAATTCCCAGAGACTCTGGCCCAGGAGTTTATCGAGTTCTTCACCAAGCGCGGCGGCATCGTCCTGGATCCGATGGCGGGAACGGGAAGCGCGTTGATGGCCTCCCTGCGCGCCGGGCGGCATTCGTACGGCGTCGAGTTGAATCCAAAGTATGTCTCCTTGGCGCGGCAGTTGATTGCCGCCGAGCGCGCCGCGCTAGGGACAGCCGCGCAGAGTTTAGCGGCGGAAATCTTCTGCGCCGACGCCGCGCAGGCTACGCAGTTGCCGTTGCCCCTCTGCGATTATGTCATCACCTCGCCGCCGTATTGGGATATGTTGCACGCAAAAGGGGCGTCCACGCAGCGGAAACGCCGCGCCTCTCCCGACCTTGATGTGGTATATTCCGAAGACCCGAACGATTTGGGGAACATCCACGATTACGAGATTTTTCTGGAGAAACTGGTCGCTATTTATGCCGGCTTGCGGCCTCTCTTGCGTCCCGGCGCGTACTTGACCATCATCGTCAAGAATGTCAAAAAGGGCGGCGTGATGTACCCGTTGGCCTGGGACCTGGGCCGCGCGTTGGGGCGCATCTATGCTCTCAAGGATGAGAAAATCTGGTGCCAGGACAATCAACGCCTGGCTCCCTATGGGTTGGGCAGCGCCTGGGTGAGCAATACTTTCCATCATTACTGCTTGCAATTCCGTTACGAGGGTGAACGTTCGACGCGATGAGATGTTGACAGAGACAGACCTGATTTGTTTGCCCTATACTTCCGATTTGGCGGAAGGGGGCGTTGCCTATGCTTGCCGTTCGCTTGCTTACACCTACAATCGGATGGGCGGCGCGCCGTTCCGTCGGCTGCGGTGTATCGTAGCCGGCGTGGCGGTGGAGTTGGCGTTCCGCCGCTATCTTCATGCACAAAAAGTTCCTTTTGATGTGCTCGGCGCAACGCCGTTTACCGAACCCGATCGATACGACATTGCTTTGGGGCGTCACCGTTGCGATGTCAAGAGCTACTTTCTTTCTCGTCGTTGCCAGATTTCCTCGTTGCGTCGGCAACCGGCGCAGGCGCTTCAGGCGCCAGCTTTGATTCCTCTCGACCAATTCCTGGCAGAAGGACGTCGGCTGGATGACATTTACCTTTTTGCGTTTCTTCTGGGATTGACCGCTACCTCGCGGCAGGAAATGGCAAGGGCGCAAGCTGCCGGCCATCCTGTCTATCTGATCCACCCCATGCCTGAATCGTGGAGCAAACCGACATCCTGGCGTCCGTTAGAGCGCCTGACGTTGAAGAGCGAATGCGAGGAGACTCTTGTGGTGGAATTGGGAGGCCAAAATGCCGAGCGCAACTTTGTGACCTATGCGTGCGAGGTGGCGCCTCGCAGACGCATTGTACCTCCGTGCGAGTTCTATACTCTTTGCTATATACACGCGCAAACACTGCCAACGGCGCGTTTGGGGTTATACTCGCCGCTTTGCGGCGCGCCTTATCTGATTCACCCGCGCGAATGGGGCAACATCTGGGTCTACGGGATGGAGATTTGGCTGGTTGGCTGGCTGACGCATGAGCAGTTTCGCGCGAAAGCGTCTGTGTTGCCGGCTGGTGCCTCTACTTTCCAGTATGCATGCACGCGGACGAAGAATCTGGCTGTGCCAATGAAGGAACTGCGGCCGATTCAACCTCTCCTCACGCTCATCAAGGAGCATGGGATGGTGAGATAGGGAGCGCGCGATGGGGTTGCTTTATGATGTTTAGGATTTGTTCGTGAATTGTCGGCGGCGCGGCCAGGATGGAGGGGGGTGGCGAGAGGTAATTTGACTCGCCGTCCACGCGGGTTACTTTGGCGCCGGCTTCCTCAGCGATCAGCGCGCCGGCTGCTGCGTCCCAAGGCTTGAGGGAAAGCTCCCAGTAGCCGTCGAATCGACCGGCGGCCACATAACACAAATCGAGGGCGGCCGATCCCAGCCTACGTACTCCTTGGGTGCATTTCGCAAAACGGATAAAGTACTCGAAGTTGTCGCGCTCGGCGTTCCAGGCGTCATAGGGGAAGCCGGTTACAAGCAGGCTGTGTTTTAAGTCCTGCGTCTGCGAGACGCGAATCGGACGCCCGTTCAGCCAAGCGCCCTTGCCGCGTTCGGCCAGGAACATCTCGTCTCGTAGTGGGTCATAGACGGCACCCAGCGTCAACGCGCCGCGATGCGCATAGGCAATCGAAACGCTGAAGATCGGCACCCCGTGTGCATAGTTGACCGTCCCGTCCAGGGGGTCGAGGTACCATAGATGCTCCTCGCGGCCATCTATTTCGCCTGCTTCCTCGGAGAGAATGCGGTGACCGTCAAAGCGGCGGCGAATTTCGCTCAGCAAGAACGCCTCCGACTGTCCGTCCACTTCGGTTACCAAATCAATGACGCCTTTGTAGCGTACTTGGTGTTCGCGTTCATAGCCGGCGCGCAGGATGTCGCCAGCCTGCCGGGCCAGTTGTTCGAGATCGAAGCGGGTGGGGAGCATGGGGTTATCTCTCCTGAGGAAATTAAAACAATGCCGCGCCCAGACAGTCACGTTTGGGTGTATGGGAGCGGCAGAAGAGCCTGATTCAGGCTCTCATGGTGTGGAGCGTTTGTACTCTTCCAGGATGGAATAGACTTGGTTCAATTCGGCTTGAATCTCATCTCGATCGCGCATTGCTTGTTGGAGCAGCGCCTCGAATGCCGGTCGTTGGCTGACGGGTAGGGTTGCTATAAGACGCTCGGTGCGTGTAATCTGCATGTTCTTATGGCGCAATTTGTTTTCAAGACGTTCGCGGTAGCCTTGATAGAATCGCTGACCGCTTATCGGTTCGGGCGTTTCTTCGGGCCCTTGGGTGAGCAATTCGGCTACTGTGAGCAAGAACTCCTCGATGTCAATCGGCTTTTCGATGAAGCGCGCCGCTCCCAGTTCCATGGCAAAATGCTTATCTTCCTGCGTGACATAGGTGGCGGAAATGAAGATGATAGGGATGTCTTTTGTTGTCGGGTCGGTGCGCAAACGGTAGGCCAGCGCGTATCCATCTAGTTTCGGCATTAGAATATCTGTCACAACGAGGGCGGGGCGTTCTTTGGCGATGTGCTCCAGCGCTTCCTCTCCATCCCTGGCGGTGGCAACCGGATAGCCCTTGAAACGGAGGGTCACTTCCAGAAGTTCCAGAACGTTGGGGATGTCTTCCACGATGAGGACGGGACCATAGGGTACGCTCATGTCTTTATTTTACCGCCTTTTGTTCAAAAAGGAAAATGCTTTGATGCGGAATGGAGAATCTACCCATGATGCGCTAACTGCCCAAAGGTAACCGCTCTCAGGCGATTCAGTAGATAGGTTTGCGTCTCGGCCCAGATGTCTTGTAACGGACACTCCTTTTTCATTTCGCATTTGCTGGCGTCGCTGACGCACTCGTTGAGCAGGATGGGGCCGTCAATAGCCTCGACGACATCCAGCAGAGTGATTTCCGCTGGGTCGCGCGCCAGCGTAATACCCCCACCCGCGCCGCGCGCGGTATGCACCAGGCCGGCGACAGCGAGCTGAGCAACAATTTTTGCCAGGAAGGAGGGGGGAATACGCATGGATTCTGCCACGCGACTGGTAGCAGCGCGTTGATCCGGTTGGTTCGTTAGGTAGAGAATCGCGCGGATGGCATAATCGGCCTGTTTTGTAATTTGCATAGACCTTATCCTTCAAAAATAGTTAAGGAATATCCACGAAATGGGTTGCTGCTATTGTATATCTGAATTCTCTGGATAGCAAGAGTAGGCGAAAGAATCACAGGCCGCAAGTTGGATGGAACTCCCGTTCTCTCTCCAGAGTGAAAGGTAGAGACGGTCCTGGGGCTGGTTTTCAAGACATCCTCCCAAACACAGCAGACATTCCGCTCATCGCAGGGGTGCCGCTGTTTGTCCTATCCACAGATTGTGGGCAATTCCAGGAAATGGGTATAATTATTTCATGCCTCAAATCATTCCTACTGCTGAACCTTTTTTCTTCCCCGGCCAGGGCGAGAAAGGTCGGTTAGGTTGCCTTGTGATTCATGGGTTTACAGGCACGCCGAAGGAAATGCGCTGGTTGGGGGAATTTTTGAACCGGCAGGGCTATACTGTCTGTGGGATTCGGCTGTCGGGTCATGCCACGCGCATGGAAGATATGATGCGGTCGCGATATACCGACTGGTTGTTGTCCGTAGAGGATGGTTACCACCTGTTGCGCGCCTGTACGGACCAAGTCTTCCTGCTGGGTCTTTCGATGGGCGGCGCCCTGGCGTTGACTTCCGCCTCACGTCTACCGGTGGGCGGCGTGGTGGCGATGTCTACGCCCTACTCCATGGTTAAAGATACCTGGCTTCCACTGCCGGTAGTGCGTTTTTTGAGTCGCTTTCGACCTTATTTGCCCAAAGAGGATAACGCCGGCAGCGGTTGGTTCGACAAGGAGGCATTGCGTCAACACATTGCCTACCCGGCCCATCCGGTGCGTTCCGGCGTGGAATTGAAGTTGTTGCTGGCTGAGATGCGGATGGCCTTGCCGGAGGTAACGGCGCCAGTTCTCCTCATTCACTCGCGCGACGATAAAACGGTGCCGCCCGACCATATGCCTCAACTCTATGCGCGACTTGGATCCTCGCGCAAGGAGATGCTCTGGGTGGAAGGCGCCGGTCACGTGATTACGGAGGAGCCGCCGCGCCAGAAGATTTTTGAGACCATTGATCGGTTCCTTGAGAGCATCGTTGGCCGCGCATGAGCCCCAGCCTGTTTCTTCTTTTTGGGGCCCTATTTACCTGGGGGATAGGCGAGGGAATGTTCCTGTACTTTCAACCCATCTATCTGCAGCAACTTGGCGCGAACACGTGGACGATTTCCGGCCTGTTCAGTGCTTTTGGCGCGGCGATGATGCTTGCCCCTATTCCGGCCGGTTATCTTTCCGATCGGATTGGACGAAAGCCGCTTCTGATGTCTGCTTGGGGATTAGGGCTGGCAGCAGCCTGGACCATGGCGCTGGCGCGAACGTTATCCGTCTTCGTTGCTGGTTGACTGACCTATGGCCTGACCGCGTTCGTTTCTGCGCCGATGAACAGTTATGCGACCGCGGCGCGCGGGCGGATGACACCGGCCCGCGTCATGACTTTGCTTTCAGCGGCGTACAATCTTGGCGCGGCCGTAGGCGCGTCGGTAGGCGGCTGGGTTGGAGAGCACGTCCAGTTACGTATTGTCTACACGGTTGCAGCAGGCATCTTCACGCTTTCTACTGCCTTGGTCTGTTTCCTGCGTCCGCAACCGCGCGAAATACAAGATATACCTGATCCTGCCATGCCGCTGCGCGCGAATCGGCGCTATATCGTTTTCCTGGGGATAACCTTTGTCGCCATCTTCGCGATGTACCTGCCTCAGCCGCTGACGCCGAAGTTTCTGGAAAGCGAGCGCGGGCTTTCTCGAGGAGCAATAGGCTTTCTGGGCTTTTGTGGTTCGTTTGGGAATGCGCTGATGAGCCTTGTGCTTGGACGTCTGGAGGCCGGTGTGGGCTTCTTGCTGGCGCAGGGGGCCGTGGCGCTTGCTATGGCATTGTTCTGGCAAGGGAAGGGGATCATCTGGTTTGCTTGTGCCTATCTGTTACTTGGCGGGTTTCGCGCCGCGCGCTCATTGGTCTTTGCTCAGGTTCGCTTGTGGATCCTCCCTGCCCAGATGGGACTGGCCTATGGCATCGGCGAGGCGGTCAGCTCTCTGGCGATCGTGCTTGCGCCGCTACTTGCGGGCTTCCTGTATGTTCGGCAGCCTATATTCATGTACATGGTTGCTCTCACTTTGATCCTTTTCGCCGCCTTAACCTTCTTGCTTTTCTCTCCTAGTAAGCACCCCCTCTCTGCAACGCTGTGTTGACATTATGAGGAAGGAGTTTCAGAACCAATCTTTCTTATAGAAAATGTACGCAGCGGCGCCGCAGGTAGTCATGGAAAGTAAAATGATGATGAAAAGCATGAGGGGATGGTTGCCTCCTGGAAGAGGGACGTTCATTCCATAGAACGCGGCGAAGATGGCCGGTATGTTGATGATAATCGTCAAGGCGGCCAAAGCCTTCATCACGACATTCAGGTTGTTGGAGATGATAGAGGCGAATGCGTCCATCATTGAGCTGAGGATATTGCTGGCGATGTGGGTCATTTCCAATGCCTGCTGATTCTCTGTGAGAACATCTTCCAGCAAATCCCTGTCTTCTTCATACTGATTGAAGAGCTGCGTTCGTTGTAGGCGTTCCATGACGACCTGATTAGAACGCAAGCCGGTCGTATAGTAGACCAGGCTTTTTTGATATTTAAGGATTTCCAATACCTCGCGATTCCGTGTAGATTGTTGTAACTGGTCTTCTAGTTGTTCTACGGTTTTGTTGATTTCTCGAACGTGGGTTAGATAGCGCGTTGCCGTTTCGAGGAAAATGTAGAGGGCAAAGCGATACCGCTTGCCGGTCTTCATTCCGCGGTATTTCCCGTTGCACAACGCGCGTGTAATGTCGTTGTCGAACTTACATACCGTGATCACAAACTGGTCGGCCAGAATAATGCTCAAAGGGATCGTGATGTAAGGGATATCCACCCCCGTTCCTTGGAAGTATGGGATGCGCAAGAGTATGAGGGTGTAGTCCTCGTCTCGTTCCGTGCGCGCCATCTCGTCCAGGTCCAGAGCGGCGGCGATGAGCTCGGCCTCTAGCCCCCATTCTTTGAGTTGAGCCATGTCCTCTGGCGTGGGGTCAATCACATTGATCCAGCAGCCATTGGTTGCCTCGTCGAGCCTGATCAGCCCTTCTTCGGTGGTCTTGTAGATGGCGAGCATGGCAACTCTCCTATGGCAAAAAAGATTACGGCGGATGCCGCTCAGCAATCTCTATATAGAGAAGCATTCGTACCTTGCGCATCCCCGGGACTTAAGGGATCGCCGTCCACTGAGAGAGATAGGTCATTCGTTTCGGGCACCATAATGGCAAGGGCTCTGAATGCTAGAACCCAATTTTAAGCCCGTTAGCGGTTTTCAGGTAAGCGGGAAAAGTATATGCCGATAATTTTACATTTATTTAGCCTTCGCGTGCCGCTTTTCCACTTGGGCCCGAAAAACGCTTTCCTTGCGGCTTTGACCACAGAATCGGCTTCGTTTTTGGCGTTTTTCCCATACAGAACATTATAGAAAAAGCCCCCAGTGGAGCCTGGCTATAGCAGACCAGAAGGGCTATCTTGCAGAACCGCAAGACGGCCCTTTGAGGCCGTCGCATCCAAAGACCCAGATTGAGAATTGCTAAGTGGGTATTTTAAGTTGTTGGTGCTGGTTCTTTAGCCTGCTTTCGAGGAGTGATGCGAAAATACGTGAGCACAAGAACAAAAACTCCTGGCTGTGGATTCCCAGGGGCTTTTGATAATCAATTGGCTCTATCGAGTTTACGAATTACCATGATGACCTTGCCTTGTACGTGCACGTCCTCTTTTTTGTCAATATAAATGGGCGCCATGGTTGGATTGGCCGGCTGGAGACGAATGCGTTTGCCCTCGTCGTAGAAGTACTTGAGGGTAGTTTCGTTGCGGGTCTTTATCCAAACGGCAACCATGTCGCCATTGCTGGCTTGTTCGACCTTTTTCATAATGACAAGATCGCCGTCGTCGATCATGGCGTCAACCATGGAATCCCCCTGTACTTCGAGCGCGAAGAGTTCGCTATCTTGCTCGCGTGCAGGAAGCAGACTGCGAGCGAGCGTGACGCTGCTTTCCGCGTCGTAATAGTTGAAATCCGAGGGCGGGACAGGCACCGGCTCGCTGGCGAAGATGCGCCCTACGATGGGAATTTGCAAGAACGGGATGCTATCGCCTATCGGCAGAATGGCGCGAGAGACGTTCTGCCCGCGCCGAATCAAGCCCAGTGCTTCCAACTGCTTGAGGTAGTACGTCACGACTGAGGTGGAAGAGATCCCCGTCGCTTCGCCGATTTCCCGAATGGAAGGCGGATAGCCATGCTTCTCAAGGTATTCTTTGATGAAATTCAACACCCGTTGGTGGCGAGCCGTCAGGCCCTTTTTGGTCCGTACCATAGTGCACCTTTGCCTTTCTGTGAAAAATCGCTCATCTGTGCTATTTATATAATAGCAGAACATTCGTTCTGTGTCAAGCCTCAATGCGACTGTTCCAACATGTGGCGGAGGTGAGGGAGAGAAGCGCGTTTCCTCTTGCGCTGGCGAAGAGGGGAGCGTGTTTCGCTGATGTTGGAACAATCGCTCCCAGGCGCGCGCGAGAGTTGTTGGCGGCATGGTTCTGCAGTACAATTCCTCAGAGTGACACGACAACTTGTGCGTGGACACGGTAAAGATCTCTCACCGCCGCCTTGCCAGGATGAGGATTGCGTGCTATAATCATAAAGCCATCTGGTGGCTTGGCTCATCCACAGCAGGATGACAAGTTGATTTTCTTGCTACCTTACCCCTTTGTTCACATGCGAGATTCTCTCTATCCCGTTCGTGGGGGCGCTTGTTCTGGCATGTATTGGCTGACCAGCGCGCCAGCACAGTAAACCTTTCTTGATAACCAAGGCGCAATGCTATTGCGAACGCGATTCCCCTTCCCCCGCATTTATCCTGGAGAAAAATGGTTGTTCCTAGCATCCTTGTCTCGGCAAGGAAGGGGAGAGACGTTGCTTTTGATATACCCTCTTCTGGCAGGTATTCATGAACGTTATCGAACTAGAAAACAAATCCCTTGCTGAATTACGCACTGTTGCCAAAGATTTCAACATTTCCAATGCTCATCGCTTGAAGAAAGAAGCGCTTATTCTGGGGATATGTCAAGCGGAGGCCTCTCGGCAAGGCCTGGATGTGCGCGGCGGCATTTTGGAGATCATGAGCGAGGGCGTGGGCTTTCTACGTTCAGCGCGCTATACAGTCAGTGAAGAGGATGTATATGTCTCCCAGGCGCAATTGCGACGATATGAATTGCGCTCGGGCGATCTGGTAATCGGTCATGTTCGCCCCCCGCGCGAAACGGAACGCCATTGGGGACTGTTGAAAGTCGAGAGCGTGAACGGGCTGGATCCCGAACAGGCCCGCTATCGTCCTCGCTTTGAAGATCTGACGCCGATCTTTCCCAATCAGCTCTTCGATTTGGAAACAGACCAAGAGGTTCTTGCCACCCGTCTCATCAATCTGATTGTCCCTATTGGACGCGGCCAGCGTGGGCTGATCGTCTCGCCGCCCAAGGCGGGGAAAACAACGATCCTCAAGCAGATTGCCAATGCGATCTCCAAAAAGTACCCTGATGTACACCTGATGGTCGCGTTGATTGGCGAACGGCCCGAGGAAGTCACAGACATGGACCGTTCGGTAGATGCCGAAGTCATCGCCTCTACCTTCGATGAACCGGTGACCTCGCACGTTCGCACGGCAGAAATCGCTCTCGACCGCGCGAAACGACTAGCCGAGGTGGGGCGGCACGTGGTCATCTTGATGGATTCGATCACCCGTCTGGCGCGCGCCTATAATCTGGTTGTCAATCCCTCCGGCCGGACGCTATCTGGCGGTATGGATCCCTCGGCGCTTTATCCGCCCAAGCATTTCTTCGGCGCGGCGCGCAATTTTGAGGAAGGCGGTTCGCTGACGATCATCGCCACCTGCCTGGTGGATACGGGCTCTCGCCTCGACGACGTGGTGTACGAGGAATTCAAGGGCACCGGGAACATGGAACTCCACCTGACGCGCAAATTACAGGAACGGCGCATTTTCCCTGCGGTGGACATCGAGCGTTCCTCTACCCGCCGCGAAGACTTACTCCTGCCGCCGGATGTACTGCAACGCGTCTGGACAATGCGCCGGATGTATATCCAAATGACAGCTCCCCCGCCGCAGGGGGCGGGCATGGATTCGGCAATCGCCACGGAGGCGATTCTGCAACGTCTGGCAAAATCGAAAACCAACCGCGAGTTCCTGGATACTTTAACGGAGGACTTGTAGATGTCGCGTTTCACCCTGGTCAGTTGGAGCGTTACTGCTCTACTGGTCATCGTTCTGGTTGGCGTGGCGATCTGGCGTCTGCATCCCTTTGCCGTTTCGTCTTCTCCCATCGCGGAGGCCTCCCCTGCTTCTCCGGTGGAGGAACAGGCCAGCTTGCCTTCCACGGTGAGCAAACAGGCGCAACCGGTCGCGATCGTGCGTCGCAGTTCGCTCGATACAACGGTTTCTCGGATGGACGATTACAAGGTCGGCGAGTATAAGGTCAGGCGTGGCGACTCGTTGTTTGGCATCGCCGCGGCGCACGATATCAAGCCCGAGACGCTCTATTGGGCCAATCAGGATATATTCCAGGGAAGCCCGGATAATATTCATATTGGAGATATTCTACGTATTCCTCCGGTAGACGGCGTCTATTACCAATGGCAGGAAGGGGATACGATCGAATCCGTCGCCGAGCGATATGAGGTAGAACCGGAGGCTATTCTCAACTGGCCGGGCAATCAAATAGACTTGACGAATCCCATCATCGAACCGGGAACCTATGTCATGATACCGGGCGGCGAGGATAACGATCAACCGATTTTCATTCAGACGGTTTCACGTTACAGCGGGTCTGTGGCAACCGCCTGTGGCGGGGGATATATTGGCGGTGGATTCTTCTCCTGGCCGGCGCCGAATCGTTATCTTTCCGGCTATAACTATGGTCAAGGGGGCCACCGCGGCATTGACATCGCGGCTACCGAGGGGACGCCGATCTATGCGGCCGATAGCGGTGTGGTGACCATGGCCAGTTTTGGCGCTTGGAATTATGGGTATGGCAATGTGATTCAAATCGATCACGGCAACGGTTTTGTGACCCTGTATGCCCACCTGAGCGTACTCTACGTCCGCGTCTGCCAGAGTGTGCCGCGAGGGGCGACCATTGCAGCGGCCGGCAGCACCGGCAACTCGTTCGGCGCCCATCTACACTTCGAGATTCGCTACAACGGGGTGGCCGTCAACCCTTGGGATTACCTTCCTTAGGTATGATGACTAGCCATCATGATTGACGAGCAGCAATTGCGTCAACGTTTGGCCTGCCTGCCGTTAGGGGAGTTTCGCTTTTTCAGGAGCGTTGGTTCCACGAACGACGAAGCGTTGCTTTGGGCGGCAAGCGGCGCGCCTGACCTGTCGCTTGTCTATGCGGAGGAGCAGACCGCCGGCCGCGGGCGCGGGGGACGTCGCTGGTTCACGCCGGCGGGCACGGCGCTGGCGTTCAGTCTGGTGTTGCACCCCTCACCCGGGGCCGAACCGCCTGTGTCGTTCTTTTCCGCCGTTGGCGCGCTGGCGGTCTGCGAGACTCTGCGCGCGCATGGTCTAGACGCGGAAATCAAGTGGCCGAACGACGTGCTCATCCGACGGCGCAAGGTGTGCGGAATCTTGAGTGAAGCGATCTGGTCTGGTTCCACCTTGGAAAGCGTAGTGTTGGGCATTGGCGTAAACATCCGGAAAGAGGCCGTCCCTCCGGCGGAATTCCTGAATTTTCCGGCAACCAGCGTAGATGGCGAGACCGTTAAGCGAGCAGACCGCCTGGCCTTGCTTGTTGAAATGCTGGCTGCCCTGATTTACTGGCGAGAGCATATGACGGCGTCCTTTTTTCTGCAAACCTGGGAACAGCGGCTGGCGTTTCGCGGCGAAGAGGTGGAGGTTTCGCTGGATACCGGTGAACGGCGCGTTGGCGTTCTGGATGGTTTGACTCGCGAGGGTGGTCTGCGTTTGCGCGCGGCGCAGGGCCAGACCTTTACTGTCCACTTTGGGGAAGTGCGATTGCGCCCGCTCCTGTGATATACTAAGTTTACATACTCGTTTGATTCCTGGAGGCCGTCTATGTTCGACAACTTGCGCGACCAGGCTTCGTCCTCTCCTTTTTTTCAAGAAGACTTGCCCCCGGAGGACGCGGCGAACATTCCGGAAATGCAGCCGGTCTCCGCGTTCGAACCGGGTTTTGAGTCGGGTTTTGCGGCCGGTCTTGAATCGGGTTTCGAGACGGGGTTTGAACAGCCGGCCACGGCTGGTCGCTTCCTGGGCATGACGGCAAAGCAACGTTTCCTCCTAGTTTTATTGCTCTTCTTCGCTGTGTGCCTGATTGGCGCCTCGTTCCTCGTGGTGACGGGAAAATTCTTCCTCTCCTTTGGCTGAGGAGGCCCACGGGAAGCAGAAAGCTCTTCCCTCGCGGGGTCTGCCTGAGCGGCAAGGAGAGGATGAACAAGGGAGGAAGAATCAAACAGAGGGGCTGACGTATTCCTAGAATTTGTGTTGGGAAGCCAAGTAATTGACGATGGCCGTGTCGTAGCGGGCTGTCATCTGAAAACCCTTGATGGCCAGGCGCACGCGCATCTCTTCCGGAATTTCCCCTTTTGTGTTCAACGTTGCCAGCACCATGGCGTAGTCTGAAGGGTCGCAGACCAACGTGACGCGCGCGTGATTCTTGGCGGCGGCGCGGATAAGCGTTACCCCACCGATGTCAATGTTCTCGATTGCCTCAGCGTAGGTGACGCCGCGCTTGGCAATCGTCGCCTCGAAGGGATAAAGGTTCACGACAGCCATATCTATATAATCCCAACCGAGCGCAAGCAGTTGGCGGCGATCTTCCTCGGTGGGACGCGCCAGCAGACCGCCGTGAATGGCAGGGTGGAGAGTCTTGACCCGACCGCCGAGAATCTCCGGCGAACGCGTGTATTCGGCCACTTCCAGCACGGTCAAACCCTTCTCGCGCAAGAGACGCGCGGTGCCGCCGGAGGCCAAAAGTTGCCAGCCCAGGTCGCGCAAACCGGAAGCGAAGTCCACAAGGCCGCTCTTATCGTACACAGAGAGAATGGCTGTCGGCATACACTCACCTCGCGGATTCAGATTTTCCTCCAGAAACGCCAGAATCATGGCGTTGATCTCCTCTTGCGTGGGGGAGACCTGGCCCCCTGCAACTTGTGATTTCCATTACGGACTGTTACTAGTGTAGCGGAAATACCCGCTTCTGTCAAACGCGCGTGCAAAGTTTCTGCCTGATCCAGCGGCGCCACGCCGTCTCTATCGTCGTGAAGAATGAGGAGGGGCGGGTCGCCAGGGGCAATAGAGGTGTTTGCCTGCGCTGGCGCCGATCGCGCCAATGCGGTTCGGACCGAGAGGATAATTCGGCGGCGCGCAAATGGCGAATCGCGCACTTGACATCCTAATCATGGCAGGGAACTTGATTTGCGGCGTGGTCAGGCGGTCATTGACGGATACCACTCGATAACCGTAGCCGGTCAGATAATTCCATCCTTGCCCTTCCGCCTTATCCCTTTCCATCCAGCATCCAGCTGCCGCCATGCACATAGACTACTGCCGGCCATGGCCCGCCGGACTTAGGGCAGGAAACGTCCAGCGTCTGCTGGAAGAATACGGACGCGATCTGACCGACCTGGCGCAGAGATGAGTAGAGCACCTTGTTGTGCTTCGCCGAACACGATGGTTGATCGTACGCTTCCTCAAACATTCTTTTTACCCTTCTCCAACCTTTCTCCAACACAGCCCGACTATATTTTTGTAGGACAACTGCTCGCAGTTGTCCTACATGCACTTATCGGTAAGGAGAACGTACCATGAACCTCGAAAAATTCACCCAAAAATCGCAAGAGGCGATTTTCTCTGCCCAGCAGATCGCCCAGGAATACCACCACCAGGCCATCGAGCCGATTCACCTTGCGCTGGCCCTGCTCCGGCAGGAGGGCGGCGTCGTGCCGGCCATCGTGACCAGAGTGGCCGGTTCCACCCTCGCCCTGCGCGAGGAACTGGAAAAAGAACTCGCCAAACGCCCGCAGATTCACGGCGCGAACATGCAAGTCGGGCTTTCGCAAGCCGCCGCGGACGTGCTGACCGCCGCCGAGCGCTACGCCAAAGGCATGAGCGATGAGTTCGTCTCGACCGAACACATCCTGCTCGGCCTGACCGATTCTATCGAAGGCAAGCGGCTGGCCTCCTACGGCCTGACCAAAGACGCGATTCTCAAGGCGCTCCAGGGCATACGCGGCAGTCAGCGCGTCACCAGCCAGGACCCGGAAAGCACCTACCAGGCGCTGGAAAAATATGGCCGCGACCTGACCGACCTGGCGCGCAAGGGCAAGCTCGACCCGGTGATTGGCCGCGACGAGGAAATCCGCCGCGTCATTCAGATTCTCAGCCGCCGCACCAAGAACAACCCGGCCCTCATCGGCGAGCCGGGCGTGGGCAAGACCGCCATCGCCGAGGGGCTGGCCCAGCGCATCGTCAACGGCGACGTGCCGGAAGGTCTGAAGAAGAAGCGCATCGTGCAACTCGATATGGGCGCGCTCGTTGCGGGCGCGAAGTATCGCGGCGAGTTTGAAGAGCGGCTGAAGGCCGTCCTGAAGGAAATCACCGAATCCGCCGGGGAAATCATCCTGTTCGTGGACGAAATGCACACGGTGGTGGGCGCGGGCAAGGCCGAAGGTTCGATGGACGCCGGCAACATGCTCAAACCCATGCTGGCGCGCGGCGAACTGCACCTGATCGGTGCGACCACGCTGGACGAGTATCGCAAATACGTGGAGAAAGACCCGGCCCTCGAGCGGCGCTTCCAACCCGTTTTGGTGGAAGAGCCGAGCGTGGAGGATACCATCTCGATTTTGCGCGGCCTGAAGGAGCGCTACGAAGTCCATCACGGCGTGCGCATCACCGACCCGGCGGTCATCGCCGCGGCGACCCTCTCGCACCGCTACATCCCCGACCGGCATCTGCCCGACAAGGCGATTGACCTGATTGACGAAGCCGCCGCCCGCCTGCGGACGGAAATCGACTCGAAGCCGCAAGAACTGGACGAGGTAGACCGCGCCATTATGCAACTCGAAATCGAGCGCGAGGCGTTGAAGAAAGAGAAGGACAAGACCTCCAAAGAACGGCTGGAGAAACTGGAAGGCGAACTGGCCGAACTGCGCGAGAGGTCGAAGGCCATCACTGCCCGCTGGCAGGCCGAAAAGGCCGTCATCGGCGAACTACGCGTCCTGAAGGAAAAATTGGAACAGACCCGCGCCGAAATGGAGCGCGCCGA
>FMJZ01015142.1_pt1 | contig 41062 bp, 38 predicted proteins | sample 1987881 | NCBI WGS metagenome assembly FMJZ01 (sample SAMEA4378227, study PRJEB15110) | soil metagenome | biome: soil; feature: Field; material: Soil | place: India | collected 2015-03-11 | depth 0 m
GCAAAATACGCAGACCACATCATAATAATGGACGATGGAAAAGTAGTGCTGGACGGGGAGCCCCATGAAATTTTAAACTCAGACCAAGCCCGCCTAATAGGAGTTGGAATTCCAAAGGCAACCCGCCTTTACCAAATATTGAAGACTGATGGAGTGAAGCTAGGCGGAAAAGTGCCATTGTCATCAGAGGAAATGGCTGAAAAGATAAGGGAGGCGCTTAAGCGCGTATGATTGAAGTTCAAGATGTTTATTTCACATATCCAAGCGGTGTAGAAGCACTGAAGGGCGTTTCCCTAACAATCAAAGATGGAGAATTTGTAGCCATAATGGGAGAAAACGGCGCTGGAAAAACAACTCTTGTAAAACACTTTAACGGATTACTGAAGCCCACAAGGGGGAAAGTACTCGTAGACGGCATTGAAACCACAAAAGTTAGTGTGGCAACCCTAGCGCGGAAAGTGGGCTTCGTCTTCCAAAACCCAGACCACCAACTCTTCAGCGAAACCGTCGAGGAGGAAATATCCTTTGCCCTCAAAAACTTCGGCTTCAGTGAAGACGTAACAGAGAAACGGGTTACATGGGCGCTTAACCTACTGGGCTTGGCACAGTATAGGAAGACCTCTCCCTTCATGCTCAGCGGCGGCGAAAGAAAACGCGTCGCTTTGGCTTCAGTACTTGCATGGGACCCGAAAATACTAATTTTAGACGAACCGACAATAGGGCAGGATTATCAGCAAAAGGAGAAGCTCCGCCAGTTCATTTTGCAAATGAAAACTCAAGAGAAAACCGTGATCATAGTTACGCATGATGTGGAGTTTGTGGCTGAATGCAACCCTCGGGTTCTGCTGATGCGCGGTGGAAAAATAGTTGCAGACGGCGAAGCAAGAAAAGTGCTTACAAGCCCCGCAACACTGGAGCAAGCATCCATAGTTCCGCCGCAAATAGCTCAAATTTTCATACAACTTTCAGACTTAGGGTTTCCAAAAGAGGTTATCGATGTCTACGAGGCAAGAGAAATTCTCCTAAAGGCTTTGGGGAGGCGTAAAGAATGAGTTTTTTCGAGGGGTTAAGGTTTAGAAGGGTTACCTCTCCCATTCACAATCTTGACCCCAGAATAAAGTTTGTCTACGCGTGTATAATTTTCGTGGTTGCGATACTTTTCTGGGAATTGCTGCCTCTTATAGTGCTTTTCATAATCCAAATCCCCTTTGTGGTTGTTGCTGGAGTTAAGCGAGAATGGGCACGCTCCATGAGGGGCGCGGTTTTTCTAGCTTCAATAATTTTTCTCACAAACTTCATTTTCTCCTTCATAAACGCTGGTTATAAGGTTACGCTTCCATCTTTGGAATATGCCTTTGCCATGACCTTGAGGTTTCTGGTGCTGGTGGAATCCTTCTCCATATTCTTCTTGACAACTTCGCCAGACCATCTGGGTCTAGCCCTAGAACAGACCCATGTGCCCTACGAGTTCTGCTTCGCCTTCACAACAGCGGTGCGCTTTGTTCCAGTGCTAGCCGAAGAAGCCCAAACAATCATGGACGCCCAAAAGGCGAGAGGCTTAGAACTTGAAAAAGGAAACTTTCTAAAAAGGATTAGAAACTACATCCCAATCCTCATACCGCTTATCGTAAGCGCCATCCGCAGAAGCCTAGAACTAGCGGAAGCCATGGAATCCCGCGCTTGGGGAGCAGCCAAAAAACGCACAAACCTATACGTTTTGAAACTTCGCAGAGAAGACTTCCTTTTCGCACTCATAACAATTGGCATCTTAGCCGCTGCCATCTTCATCCGCTTATACTTTAGGATTCCAAGCCTAGAGGAGATCTTGGCTGGGTTTGCATAACCGCAAGACTTTTAACATAGACCTTTGTGTAAAGGGTTTCTCGGAGCTTGAAAAACTTGGAATGGTTGAAGGCTGCGGCGGAGGAAATCATTTCAGGAATCAAGAGCTCCCTCGAAGAGCTTAATCCAAACGAGGTGGAACGCTTAATCCAGCTGCTTTTGGGAGCGAAAAATAAGAAAATCTTTGTAGTAGGCATGGGAAGAAGCGGGTTCGTAGGCAGAGCTTTCGCCTTACGTTTAATGAATTTGGGTTTCAACGTCTACTTTCTAGGCGAAACAATAACACCAGCAGCAGAAAAAGGAGACCTTTTAATCGCCATTTCTGGAACCGGAGCAACAAAAATGGTTTTAACAGCAAGTGCAGCAGCGAAGGATATAGGCGCCACAGTTGTCGCAATAACCTCCTTCCCAGAGTCCCCGCTTGGACAGATAGCCGACTTAATCGTCACAATTAAGGGAAGAACAAAGGCTGGATGGCCCAGAGAGGAAGACTATTTGGCTAGGCAGCTTATGGGTGAAAAGGAGCCTTTAACCCCCTTGGGAAGCATATTCGAAAACAACTGCATGGTCTTCCTAGATGGTTTAATAGTGGAACTAATGCATAGGATGGGCACAACAGAAGAAGACTTAAGGCGCAGACACGCAACAATAGAGTAGGCAAATTTCCGGAGCGTGGAGAAAATCCGGGCGAAGTGGAAAAAGAAAAGAATGCGAAGGCAGAAAAAGAAGAGGCAGAAAAGAAGGGCAAGATATAAGTAGCCATTAATTTGCATTGCGCCTTCTTTGCACTTTTAGCGCTTTAGCAGAATTCGGCGCGTTTGGCATGTTGATGCTGTGTTTTTAAGCGTGTTAAAGATTAAACGTGCATATAGCTTATTAAGACTTACGATAGTATAATTATTCAGAACGCTAGCCCAGACTCCAAACACAAAAGGGAAAAAAATGCCAAAAACAGCAGAAAAAACAGAATTCGGAGTAATAATCGAAGAAAAAGGAAGAAAAACAGCTGTCTTCAGAGAAGTTTACCCAATACAGGAGCCCTACGTTTACGCAGCAATAGTAAAAGACCCGGAAACCCAGAAAACCCGCTACGAAGTTATAGAGCCAACACTGCAAAAAGAGGAAGAGGAACGCCTCAAAGAGATTAAAAGCTTGTTGATGGAAGAAATCGACATAAACCTAAAAGACATAGAAACCAAGGAAAAAGCTGAACAGTACCTCAAAGAAAAGGCAACGCAGATAATCAAAAAATATCATATAAAAATCCCGCCAGAATCCATTGACAAGCTTCTATACTACATCGTAAGGGATTTCGTGGGTTATGGGAAAATAGACCCGCTAATGAAAGACCATCTTATTGAGGATGTTTCAGCTGACGGTGTAAACATACCCATATACGTTTGGCATAGATCTTATGAATCTCTTCCAACAAACATAATCTTCAAAGATGAGGCGGAATTAAACTCCTTCATAGTCCGCTTAGCATACTTGGCGGGCAAAAACATTTCAATCGCTTCTCCGATTTTGGACGCTTCGCTTCCAGATGGAAGCCGCATACAACTCACCTATGGAAACGAAGTAACCAGAAGAGGCTCAACATTCACCATCCGCCGTTTCAGAGTTGACCCCTTAACAATTTCAGACCTTATAGCGTTTAACACGCTTTCATCGGAAATGGCGGCATACCTCTGGTACATCATAGAAAACCGTGCATCAGTGCTTGTGGCTGGCGGCATAGCCGCTGGAAAAACCACCATGCTGAACTGCCTATCCATGTTCATAAAGCCTGAAATGAAAATAGTAAGCGTTGAAGACACGCAGGAGCTTAACCTTCCCCATGAAAACTGGATTCCATCAGTTGTTAGGTTAGGCTTTGGACACGAAGACAAGAGAAGCGCCATAACCCTCTTCGACCTCTTAAAGGCGGCTGTGAGGCAAAGACCAGACTACATTATTGTTGGGGAAATCCGTGGAGAAGAAGCCTACACGCTTTTCCAAGCCATGGCAACGGGGCATTTGGGAATGTGCACCATCCACGCAGAATCCGTTGAAGCCGTGATGAACCGCCTAGAATCTGAACCAATGAATATTCCAAAACCCCTCATAGCCATGATTGACCTAATAATGGTGATGGCGAGAACGGAAATCGAGGAAAAACCAGCCAGAAGAACTCTAACAGCAACAGAGGTTGTGGGACTCGACACAAAAACAAGAAAACTCATGACGGAAGAGGTTTTCCGCTGGAAACCCAAAAGCGACAAATTCGACTTTCTAAACCACAGCAGCCTCTTAGAAGAGCATATGAAAAAACTGGATATAAGCGAGAGCGATGTTAAACGCGAGCTTCAGCGTAGAAAGACGGTTCTGGAATGGATGGTTCGAAAGGGCATTCGCCGATATACAGAGGTGGCAAATGTAATCCGCGAATATTACGCTAACCCAGCACGGGTTTTCCAAAGGGCAAGGATAGAATTAAAATGAAAAGGGAAGAACTTTTCGAAACCTTCAAGAGAATCTATAAAGGCTTACTTTTGCGATTAAGCCGCTTTCGTTCAAAAGTTCGTCCAGAAAAAGCATCCAGTAAAGGCGGGGACAGTGGCAGTTCAAAGTTTAGAGTCGGCAGCCCTCATTCTCTTGCTTATAGGCTTTTAGGCGGAAAAATCAACCGCGTTTTGCCTCTTTTCCAAGATTTGGACTTGCATCTGCAGAGGGCTGGACTTAAAACAAACTTTAGAGTCTACATTAGCCTAACAGTTTTCCTAACTATTTTAATAGCGTTTGTAACGCTTGTTTCTATACCGTGTTTGCTGGTTTTTGCCTTCAATATACCTGTTTTCTCCGCTGTCTTATTCGGCTTTGGCGGAAGCCTCTTCACAGTAGCCTTTTCAGTTCTCGGATTTTACATTTACCCAGTTTACCGCGCCGACAAGCTTAAACGGGATTTGGAAGATGAATTGGCTTTTACAACTGGTTATATGGCGATTCTGGCAAGCGCTGGAGTTTCGCCGGAGAAAATTTTCCATTCATTGTCAAATATTCCTATACCGTTAGCCATTTCCGCTGAAGCCAAAAACATCATTAGAGATGTGAACCTTTTCGGTTTAGACATAATTTCCGCCTTGGAGCGCAACTCGAAGCGTACACCTTCAGAAATGTTCCGTGAAATGTTCGAAGGCTTCATATCAACCATACATTCTGGAAGCAGCCTAGCCGCCTATCTAAGGGAAAGGTCTAGGCAGCATATGAAACTGAAAAGGATAAGCCTCCGCAAGTTCTCAGACACCTTGTCCATTCTTTCAGAGTTTTACGTGGCACTGCTGGTGACTGGACCACTGCTTCTCATCATAATGCTTGCTGTTATGGCTATGATGGGCGGCGGCAATTTAGGACTTTTAAGCCCAGACCTATTGCTCAACATAATCACCTATATTGGCATCCCCGTAGGTTCCATAATGTTCCTCATAATCTTAGACGCTGTTTCGCCAAAATGGTAGGTGGCAATGCCAAAAATAGAAAAAACTGTTAAGCAAGTCACATGGGTTGCGTCGGCTACGTTAGCCCTAGCCATAACAGTCTTCGGCTTTTTTGCAGCTTGGGGAACCGCAACCTTCGATGAGTTCGTTTTCTTCGCCGTTATAGCCGCCTTTACCCCTCCAACAGTTCTAAATTACATTGATTATAGGTGGAAAAGAGCTGTAGACGAGCATTTACCAGATCTTTTCAGAAGCGTAGTTCAAGCTCAAGAAACTGGAATGACATTGCCCCGTGCCCTAGAAGAAGCCGCTAAAAGAGATTATGGACCTTTAACAGCTGAGTTGCGAAAAATGAACGCTCAAATTTCCTGGGGCATGACCCTTGAAGAGGCGTTAGTGGCTTTTGGAAAATGCGTTAACACTGTTTTGGTGCAGAGAACCGTTCCCTTGATAATTGAGGCTAACCGTTCTGGAGGACATGTGGAGAAGGTTTTCGATCCCATGGGCAAGTTTGTCCAGTCAACCCTGTTGCTTCATAAAGAGCGGAGAAACCAAACCCGCCCCTACATCGCAATAATTTACGTGGCATTCTTCGTCTTCATATTCACCATAATACTGCTATTCAAATCCTTCTTCGTGGACATACAAGGCTTGCCGCTCCTCGGCGCAGCGGTAATGGCGCCTGAAGAGGTTAAGCGCATATTCTTCCACATGACAGCCATCCAAGCCTTTTTTGGCGGTTTGGTGGCTGGAAAAATGGGTGAAGGAACCATAAACGCTGGATTGAAGCACAGCCTAGTGCTAATGGTCTGCGGCTACATAGCCCTAAAACTCTTCCTATAGGAGGCTGATGCAATGCAAGGGATTTTGAGGCTTTTTGCGGATAAACGGGCTATAACCCCAGTGTTAAGCAACCTTCTGCTCATGATTGTGGCAGTAGCCGCCATGTCCATAGCAGCCACAGCCACCTACGTCATAACAACAAACCTTAGGGAAACCATGGGCGAACGCCTGATAATAGAAGACGTTTGGTTCAACAACGCGACTGGCGTTAACCGCGTAAGCGTTTACGTACGCAACATCGGCAAAGTTCCCTTAACCATCTCAACAGTCTACATAAACCACACCCGTCAGTCTTCACTAAAGCTTAGTTTAGGGCTGGAGGAGCATGGATGGCTTAACATCACTTACCATTGGACAGCCAACAGCCTATACCACGTAGACATTGTAACATCAAGGGGGAACCATGTTGGAGGCTATTATAAGGCACCTTAGACGCTTCAAAAACGCCAAACACGGCATAAGCAACGTGCTAGTCGTAATGCTAAGCCTAATCCTAGTTGTGGTCATAGCAGCGAACGTAGTGCTCTGGAGCTACCAAATGAACCAGCTAGACCTAGAAAAAGCACAGGAAAAATTCGAAGTAACCAATGCTGGACGAATATCCCAATTTTTCACAAACACCCATGAGTATCTGATTAAAAGCGGCAGACTCATCGACGGAACATATGTGGACACGTGGGCTGTTGACGATGCATATGAAACCTTCAGAGAAGAAATTACGCTATCTTCAACCTCGAAAACCAACGCTTTCATCGCTTACAGAGATTACACACTTAACATTCCTAAAGCAAGGACATGGAACGGAGAAGCAGCAAGCTGGAGCATGCAAATTGAAATGCCCAACGCTGGCAGTCCAGTTCGCTTCGTCAGAGTTGCCTACTCGCCATTAGAACAGAGAAGCACCGAAACAATAGCCGTAACATTGTCGGATGATGGATTATTAGACGCCTATGTTTGGAATGGCACCTCATGGATTATTGAAAACGATGTTGCCCGAGTTTGGACCACTGCACCCTCCGCCGCTCAGAGACCTTATGACGTTGCCTATGAAACCGCAAGCGGAAGAGCATTACTAGTTTACGATGTTGCCGTTGCAGACGCAACAAAAGATTTAGGCTACAGAATTTGGACCCCAAATGTGGGATGGAGCAGCGAATACTACATCAATTTTCCCGGTGTAGCCTCAACAAACCCGACAATATCTTTTGTGAAATTGGCAAGAAACCCAGACCCTAATTCAAGCCAAATCGCAATGGTTTTCCTAGACCAGACAAACCAAGACTCCTTTGCAGCCATATGGAATGGGTCAGCGTGGACGTTAATGACGACGCTGACAACAACCACTGGGGCAACTTCAAACACGCGGGAATCCATAGGCATAGCCTACTCAACATACTACAAGAAGATTTTAGCCGTTAGCGGAAATGGGACGGATAGCATAGTGTGGAAATGGTATGTGCAAGATGAAACCGACTGGAGAACAGGAGCCCCCTTCGACCCAGACCCAGACGCAGGCAACCATGTTTGCTTTATCACTTTGAAACCAGACCCAGCGGCCAACGTAACACACGATTATATCATGCTCACTGGAGTAAACAGCTTAAACGACTTAAACGCTTGGGCATGGAACATGGCTGAAGAAAACCCATGGGGGTATCATGTAATAAACGAGGTTGATGACGGAGTAGACACCTACTCGCAGAGATGCGTAGACTTCGCATGGGAACCAACTGGCAATAAGGGACTGATTGTTTGGGGAACCACAGCCGGCTACATAAACTATAACACTTACTCCATTTCATTAGGGTGGGGGTCAGATTGGACGAATAGAAGATTGGCGTCCGTAGGCACTCACCCATGGATTCAATTGAAAACAAACCCGAGAAACATTGAAGGCGACGTGAGATTACTCGGCGCTTTTATAAGTTCCTACAACAACATTGGGGCTCTAAAGTGGGACGGTGTAACCCTCAATGTTATGGATTACGCCATAACCACCAATGCTGTAGGATACGTTTATGAATGTTTTGATTTAGATTTCTGCAATTACGGCACCGCTTACAGCCTTAGCCTTATCGGAGATTTCGTCTTAGACACAAACCTTTACAGTCCTACGCAAGTAGATTCCGTTGAAATTCAAATTCGCTTCAGGGCAAGCGACACCCTCAATGATTGGCTTTTGAGGGCATATAATTGGACAAGCGGACAATACGAAGTGGGGCAATTTTCAGCGGCAACATATTTCAAAGATCACACGGTTTTTCTGCAAGATTCTTGGCAAAGCTACGTGAACAACAACGGCACATTAAGGCTGGAGTTCTGCAACGCAAACGAGGATGCCTACCAGACAACAGTTGATGTAGACTTCTTCGGAGTTAGAATACTACTGAAAGGAGCAATCTTAACTGTCAGAAACTGCGGTGCCTCAACCATTCATATAGTTTCAATATGGGTTATCAATGCAACACATCATAGGCGTTATGATGAAAACTTGTTCATAAACCCTGGGGAAACCATAACACACGTCAGGGAAGATATAACACTGCCTTCTGGAAACTTTACCGTAAAAATTGTAACCGAAAGAGGGCGTACAGCCCTATTTATAAGTGGTTAACCCTTGGTAACGTCATTATTTCTTAGCCATTTTTTCCTTGAGCGCTTTCATGACTTCTTTTGCGTCTCTGGCTTCTATCACTTTAATGTTGTAAAGTTCTGCCATCTTTTTGGCGTTTTCGCTTAGTTTTGGAATTGCTATTAAGTAGGCGTTTTCCGGTGAAACGTCGTATATTTTTGCGAAAAGGGCGATTACAGGTTGTTCTGAAACTATGTCTTCCGTTGCGATTGCCACGTCCATAACCGTTACTTTTTTCGTCAAGTTTCCTTTGTAGGCGGCTATGTCAAACATGTGGTTTGCGCCAGACTCCCCTTTAAGGAAGGCTGGAGCCTCAACCTCAAACCCGCTTTCAACAAGAAACTCCTTTATCGGAGCGACGAAAATCCATCCGGCAGTTATTTCGCCCTTAATTTCCTCGTTAAGCGTGTAGAAGTAAACATCCTTTATTTCCACCTCCTCAAATGTGAATTCGGCTTGGCAGTCTCTGCAGAAATGCTTCGGGACGGGAATATCAAAGCTTTTTCCGCAGTCTTGGCATGTGCACCATATCCCAGCCTTTCTGTAATCCACGTCTAATTTTTTCAGTTCTTCATGGCATTTGGGACAGACAAGTTTGTCTCCCTTTCGAAAGTTTTCCTCCACATCCATGTAACAACCGCATTTAACATGTTCTATAAGGGAGCCTTTTTGGATGTTGAAGGACTTGCAGTAGGGGCAGCAATAATGGGTGGAAACACTTTGCGAACCACAGTTTGGGCAATATAGTATTTTGTCGTAGAGCCTTCTTTCAAGGATTCCAGCATCATAAAGCCTGTTTAAAAACTCTTCAACGTTTGAAGCGTCTCCTAAAATTTTTTCAACTTCTAAGTATCTGTAGCCGACCTTGGGGTCAAAAGCGGGTTTAAGCTCATTTATTTCATTGCTTAAGAATTTACCTAGAAAAATTTGTACGTCCCGCTCCTTATACAGCTCCAGCCTTTCAGATTTTCCCGACTTTGGCATTAAATCCCCATACCAGCTACCGCTGAGCAAACCTCTCTAAAGTTTCAAACTTATTAATAAGAGTTTTTTATTGTTAAAACTTTCCATAAAAAGCGGATTCCTAGAAAAGTTTTAAAGCCTTGCAATGTTTCTGTTCTCCAAAAGGGGCGATGTCTCAAATGAGTTCAAAAGCAAAGAGGCTGGTGCGTTGTCCAAAATGCGGTTTCGCGTTTGACATATCCTATGGCAGGGCTTTCGCTTGTTCAGGGTGCCCATCAACAGTTCAGTGTGGATATGCCAAATGTCCAAAATGTGGGCATGAGTTCCCATTACAGTAACTCGTAACAGTTTAAGGCAGCTTAAGGCATGACAGTCATGTTTTTTAACTTGAATTCTCATATTCATGAAGCAAATTTCAGGGCACTAGCGTAACGGTGATGGCTTGTCAACTAAAACGCCTCCTAAACGTTTGACATTTCGGTGGACTACCCTTAAGGGGATAACAGCCTTAATCCTATTCCTCATAGCAGCCGCTTTAATTGAATATGTAATAGTTGTCTATGCTGTCGCGCTCGGGGTCAGAGAGGAGAACCCCCTACGATGGGAAACCCAATTTCCAGGCACAGACTGGACAGCGACTATCAGTGTGAGCCCGTTGTTTCATCTGGTTCCCCTGTCAACTATGGTGGCGCTTGTCTTCAGTTGGATTTGCCTAACAAGGTATATGGCGGTGAAAACCCCAAAAGTCTCTAGAGAAAAGCCCAAACTCTCCCAGAAAAGGAAAGGAGAAAAATTCACGACGAAAATGGGGAACACTGTAAGAAACTTTTTTGGCAAAATAAAGTCTAGAATGCTTAAGGTTAAGGGAATAGCTTACATCTGGAATAAAGTGAGCGCCGCGCGGGTGACGATAAAAAGTGCCATAGTACTGCTGCTTGTTTTTTCAACCTTAATTCTTTTAGCATCCGTCTTGGCTTATCCACATCTAATCCATCAAACTTTTTCAAATCTTTACCAAGGCAATCCTTCACTGCTCGAGTTTGTTAAATCAACAAACAACGCCTTGAGAGGTTTTGCAGAAGCCGTAGCGCCGATTGGATGGATATGCTCTGCTATAAACAACGCCTTAATATCAGCTGCTCCAGGCTTTAGAGACTTCGTTTTAACCCTTGGAAGCGTAACAAAGCCTTTGGCTGATTTGCCACCAGCTGGCAAGTATTTGGCTTTTCAAAATCTTGCAGCTTGGATTTCCGCTTTAACAGTTCTTTTTTACGGAGCCTATATGCGAAAAGGTTATCGCTATAGAAAGCCAAAGAGAAGCTAGAGGCTTCATGGATGGCTGACCGTCCAAGGTTTGGTCCAGCAGGGGTTCCTCCAGCTTTTAAAGCGATGAAAGCAGCCTTAGCTGATGTTCCAAGACTTTTGCGGGAAGAGGGGTTAGATGCATTTGAGTATCAGGCGGTTCGCTGGGGTGAAAAACCCCAAATTAAAAGGGAAGAAGCTGGAAAACTGGGTTTGAAGGCTAGGGAAAACGATGTTTTGCTTAGTTTACATGGTTCTTATTTCATAAACCTCTGCAGCGGAAAAGAAACCATTGAAGCCAGCAAAAACCGCCTCATTGCTTGCGCCACAGCCTCCCAATGGATGGGCTCCAAAATAGTGGTTTTCCACCCCGGATTTTATGGCAAAAAAACGCCGAAGGAAGTTTTCGAAGGGTGTTTAAAAGCCCTAAAAGAGGTTGTTGAAAGGTTAAGGACGCTGGGAATAAGGGATGTTAAACTGGGTCCGGAAACCATGGGAAAACCTTCCCAGTTCGGCAGCCTAGAAGAAGTTTTGGCTTTGTGTGAAAATGTTGAACAGACTCAACCAGTCGTAGACTGGGCGCACTTACATGTAAGAGAGCGTGGACGCTTCAAAACGGTTGACGACTTCCGCAAAGTTGTAGAAACTATTGAGAGGCGTTTGGGAACCGAGGCGGTTAGAAACATGCATTGTCATTTCACCAAAGTGGAGTTCACGGATAAGGGAGAGAAATGCCACCACACAATGGACGAAGTGGAATATGGACCAGACTTTACCATGCTTGCGAAGGTCATAGCAGAGTTTAAGCTAAACCCAGTTATAATAAGCGAAAGCCCAGTATTGGATGTTGACGCAATAAAAATGCGAGACATACTTCAAAAGGAAATGGAAACGCATTTAAAAATTGCTTAATGCGATATGTTTTTCTATGCTGTTTGTGTGCTGTTTATGGGTGTCCCGTCTTGGTTAGGCTGAGGGGATTTCAAAAACTTGTGTCTGTTGAAGAGGCAAGACAGCGGCTATTGGATGGTTTAAAAATTAAGAGAAAAACTGTTATGGTTCCTATTTATGATGCCCTTAACCGTGTTCTTGCCGAAGATATAATTGCAGAGGAAGACTTGCCAAGATTTGATAGGTCAGCAGTGGACGGTTACGCGGTAAGAGCCGAAGACACTTTTGGCGTTTCTCAGTTTAAGCCGAAAATCCTTAAACTCACAGATGGAAACAAAGTGAAAAAGGGAGAAGCAAAACAAGTTTGGACTGGGAACCTGCTTCCAGAAGGCGCAGACGCGGTTTTAATGTTGGAAAACGTCAAACGCTCTGACAATGAAATAGAAGTTTGGACTGCTGTTACACCCGGCGAAAACGTTTCCAGAAAAGGCGAAGACGTTGTAAAGGGCGAAATTGCAGTAAAAGCTGGAACTCGCCTAAAGCCTCACCATTTGGGGTTAATAGCCTCTTTAGGCGTGGCGGAAATCAACGTTTTTGGAAAACCAAAAGTGGCAGTTTTAGCCACTGGAAACGAGCTTGTAGAAGTTGGACAAAAACCCCGAGAAGACCAGGTTTTTGAGGCTAACAGGCTGGTTATTAAGGCTTTATGCCTTGAACTTGGCGCTGAGCCGCTGGATTTGGGAATAGCAAAAGACGATGTGGCGGAAATTTCGGAGAAAATTAGGCTAGGGCTGGAAAAGGCAGATATGGTGTTAACTACTGGCGGCACAAGTGTTGGCGCCTCAGACCTTGTTCCCACAGCCATAAACAGCATAGGCAAGCCAGGCGTAATAGTTCACGGTGTGGCAATGCGCCCAGCTATGCCTACAGCCCTTGCCATAATAGGCAATAAGCCCATAATAATTCTTTCAGGCAACCCAGTAGCCGCCATGTTCGGCTTCGAAGTTTTCGCCAGATCTTTAATCCTTAAAATGTTGGGCGTCAAATGCGAAAGAAGACCAGTTGTTAATGCAAGGTTGACGCGTAGAACAGCAACGGCTCTTGGAAGAAGAACCTTCGTGCGGGTTCGCGTATTCCAAAGTGGCGGCGAATTTTACGCGGAGCCCGTGAGCGCTAGGGGTTCAGGCATAATCTCAACCATGACTAGGGCGAATGGCTATGTTGTTGTTCCAGAAAACCGTGAAGGCTTAGAAGAAGGCGAAACCGTTCAAGTCCACCTTTTCGACACATTAGAGGAGGCTGACAAAGGTGTTTAGAAGGCTTCTCACCTTTGAAGAGGCAAAGCAAACCATCCAAAAACATTTCGAGGCTAAACCCTTAGGCGTGGAAGAGGTTCCGCTTCTAGAAGCCCACAACCGCGTTTTAGCCGAAGATATAACAGCCTCTTTTGACATCCCGCCTTTTAACCGTTCAACCGTCGACGGCTACGCAGTAAAAGCCGAAGACACCTTCGGAGCATATGAAAACAAGCCAGTGAAACTGAAAATTTGCGGAACAGTAAATGTTGGAGAAAAACCAAAAATCACCGTGACAAGTGGAAAAGCAGCCGAAATAATGACTGGAGCGCCAATGCCAGAAGGCGCAGACGCCGTTGTCATGGCTGAACACACAGAGCGAAAAAACAGCGAAATCTATGTTTACACTGCCGTGGCAAAAGATGAAAATGTAATGAAGGCTGGAGCAGACATAAAGAAAGGCGAAACAGTAGTTAAGAAAGGGCAGCGGCTGGGAGCGCGAGAAATAGGCGCCATAGCAGCCCTAGGAAAAGCAAAAGTCAAAGTCCACAAAGTTCCCCAAGTGGCAGTTCTATCTACTGGCGCCGAAATAACCGAACCAGGCAAGCCCCTCACTCCAGGAAAAATCTATGACATAAACGCTTACAGCCTAAGCGCAGCAATCCTCGAAAGCGGAGGAAAACCAGTTTATCTTGGAGTTTTCCCAGATGATGCAGCAACCCTTGAAAAAACGTTAAAAAAGGCGTTGGTCTCCGCAGACATGGTCATAACTTCAGGCGGAGTTTCAGTCGGTCCTAAAGATGTTGTTCCAAAAACGTTGGGCTGTCTTGGAAAGCCAGGCGTTATTATATGCGGAATAGCCACAAAACCTGGAAAGCCCACAACAGTGGCTGTGGTGGATGGAAAGCTTATTTTCTCCCTCCCGGGACACCCAACCTCTGCTCTGCTAATTTTTCACTTGCTTGTGCATCCAATTATTAAACGTATGGCTGGAAGGAAACCAACGAAACCAGCTACGGTGAAGGCTTTAGTCTCCACAAGAATGTTTCCAGCAAGGGGGAGACGCACATTCACCATGGTGAAATTAAAAAAGAACAAAGCAAAAGGGCTTTTGGCTGAGCCTGTTCCAGTTGGACTTTCTGGGGCAATAACAACACTTTTGAAGGCTGACGGTTTTGTTGAAATTCCGGAAAACCAGCAGTTTGTTGATGTAAACGAGGAAGTCATCGTGCACCTTTTTAAAACCCTAGAAGAGTAAGCTTTAAAATTCAAGTTTCTTTCTTCTAGCAGCCACGTAAACCGTGAAAACCCATGAGAAAATTAGATAGGCAACCATAGCCGTGTCGACGAGAACATCGCTTTCCATGGTGGAGTAAAGCATGGAAACAGCGAAAACCGTAACCATAATGACGACGGCGAAAACACTCCAGAGAGCCCAGCTCCTCCGTCTGAATAAGCCATAGGCTGTTGCCAAACTAATCACACCCAACAAGCCTATATGTATTAATCTAAAGTCTGTGATGGCTAAAACCACGAGGCATATGACGCCGAGAACAGCGTAAAAAACCGAAGCTGCAAGCATTCCGCCATCTTCAAACTTTAACTTCACTTTCAAACCCATTTTGTCAGCCTTCCAAATTAATGCAATAAATGAAACATTATGATTAATAAATTATATGCCTCTTAACGGTTGGGATGGCACAAAAATGGTTTCCTTTACGCCTTATAGGATATTTCTATTTTGAAACACCCCTTTTATAGGGTAACTGCCACTGCCTCTCCTGGAGAAAGGAGCATGAGAAAGTCTGGAGCCTTATATCTATTCATTACTCTGCTAATGTTGACTGTCATCAGTGCACAGACTTTTTCTGTTGGCGGATGCCGCCGAGATTCGAAACCTCCAACAATTCACCAAGTATGGCAACATCCAACAATACCTGAATACGAAGACAGCGTGCTGGTTCTGGCTTACATAACAGATTCAAAAAGCGGAGTTGCCAATGCAAATTTATGTTACACAGTCAACGGAGGGGAAAGCATCCAAGTGGCTATGAACAGGACTCGTGATTTATATTTCATTGAAATCCCGCCTCAACCTTACAATTCAACAGTTACATATGTGATTTACGCCTATGACAAGGCTGGGAATAAGGCGTGCTCCCAACAATACGCCTATGCAGTAGGCGATTTTCACCCTCCAATCATTACTTTTATTGAGCGGGTTCCAGCCCAACCAAATTACAATGACACTATTGTAGTTGTTGCCAATGCAACTGAACCCCGGCTTGCCAGCGGCGTAAAAGAACTCGTTTTATCCTATAGCAACGACACGGTTTGGACAAGCGTTAAAATGGAGTTTAATGGCACGTTGTATAATGCGACAATACCAAGGTTTCCTTATGGAACAACCGTCCACTACAAAATATGCGCAGTTGACAAGGCTGGAAACACTGCAGAATTAGACGTTTACTCCTACGAAGTGGATGACCGTTATTTGCCAGTTGCCACAATTACTGCTCCAAAAAATGGATGCTTCCTTTCAAAAAGTGTAAACGTCACGTTTTATGTTCAAGACGATAACTTATACGAGGCTAAGCTGACGCTTGACGACGCTTTTCTGGCAGCATGGAACACCACGGGATTCCACACATACATATTAGACACCGCGATGCTCAGCGACAGCCTCCACGAATTGTCATTGGAAGCGTTAGACAAGGCTGGAAACATGGCAAAACAAACAATCAAAATAACAGTAGACAACACAGCACCCGAAGCCGAAATTCTATGGCCTAAAAACGGAAGCCTCGCCAGAGACATCACGCTTGTCAAACTTCACGCTGAAGACGCAAACTTTGAGAGAATGGAACTAAAAATAGATGGATACGTCTACGTTTGGGAGATAAAAGACCAAACCTATACTTGGAACACCACCAATTACAGCGACGGCGCCTACGACATTACCTTAACAGCGTTTGACAAAGCCGGAAACAAAGCTGAAAAGAGGATAACAGCAACTGTGGATAACACAGCCCCTATGATAGGCGGAGTTTCATGGACCCCAAAAGAGCCGAAAACAAACGAAACTGTCAAGGTTTCTGTTCAAACAACTGATAACGGAAGCGGAATAAAAACCGCCACCCTATGGTTTAGACGCTTAGGCGAAGAATGGCAAAGCCTACCTATGACCTTGGAAAACGGCAACTGGACTGGCATAATCCCAGGACATGAAGAAAACACCATAATAACCTTTTATGTAGAAAGCAGCGACAACGCGGGAAACGTTGCAGAAAGCCTTGAAAACCACTACATCGTCAAATCTGCCATAGGCGAAGGCTTTCCAGGTTTTCCGTTGTACTGGCTTTTACTGGCGGTAATAGCCATTTTTGTAATTTTAGCTTCCACAGCCTACTACTTGAGAAAAAGGAAACGTGTTGCTGGCAGTGCCACTTATTTAGCTGTTTCAAGTCTGTAATAAGTGAATACGCGAAGGGAGACTGTTTGCCGTTCACCCCATTCCATCTAGGACCAGCCTTATTTTTTGGTTTAGCTTTGCTCTCCATTTTTGACTTACCAACATTTTGGTAGCAAGCGTGATTTCAGACATTGAGCCTTTTTGCGTTATTTATTTTCGCGTTTATGGGTATTCGCTTCACGGTTTTTTCCATTCATATTTAGGCGCATCTTTTTTGGCTTTTCTGACAGCGCTTATTGTTTATCCGTTTAGAGGCACGCTAAAACACATCATGGAGGCTTTCTAAATACCGCAGCAGAAATCTTCTTTCAAGAAGCTCTTATCCACATCTTTTATAGGGGTCTATTTCCACGTTTTTCTAGATTCTTTTCTTTACGGAGAAATGATGCCCTTCTATCCCTTACAAGGAAACCCATTTGTTAACATGCTGGATTTTTGGGGCAGCTATAGTGTTGTTTATGGATTCTGCAGCCTATCCTTTCTCTTAGGGTTTTCGTTTACATCTTAAGACTTATGCGCGCCAAAACTTAACGCCAACTCTGGTTTATATTGGACGAGAACTGAAGGGTTTAGGGCAAATTGCAAAAGCATTAGAAAAGACAGTGAACACCGCACAAAAATAACCTATAAAGCGAAAAAGTTTAGAACTTCCCCAGTGAAAACTGTTAAGCGTTTGTGGAAGGATTATGGATGGGTTACCGTGAACTTTTCGCTTCTCAAGCAAACGTTTTCAGCGGTTTCCAAAAAAGCTTCGAGGAAGCAGACTACGTGATTTTAGGGGTTCCCTTCGATGTCACGAGCACTTATAGGACTGGAGCGAGGTTTGGACCAAACGCCATAAGGGCAGCATCCATAAACATTGAAACCTACAGTTTCCGCAGCAACGTCGACGTCGAGGATTTGCGGCTGCATGATATTGGCGATTTGCACGTGTCAGCAGACGTGGAGGAAACTCTGGAGAGGCTGGAAAAAGTCGCCGGAGAAATTTTAGAGGCTGGAAAAACCCCAGTCATCATGGGCGGAGAACACACCATAACTTTAGGCGCGTTAAAAGGTTTAGGCGACAAAGCCTCAAAGACTGCTGTTGTGAGTTTTGACGCACATCTTGATTTGCGCGACGAGTTTATGGAGTTGAAGCTTTCCCACACAACTTTTATGCGGAGAATAAATGAGCAGTTAAAGCCAGCTAAAATTATCGAAGTTGGCACTAGAGCAGTTTGTAAAGAGGAACTTGGCTATGCAAGCAAATCTGGAATAGAGTTCGTAACCGCACAACAAATTAGGAAAGAGGGAGTGAAGCATACGCTGAACGTTTTAAAACAAAAACTGTCGGACGTGAAAAGTTTTTACGTGTCTGTAGATATGGATGTTCTCGACCCCGCCTATGCTCCAGCAGTACAAAACCCCGAACCCGACGGCCTTGAGACTCCCGCTTTACTGGATATTTTATGCGGTTTGCTTGATGAACGTGTTGTAGGTTTTGACGTAGTAGAGGTTGCGCCAAACTATGACCAAGGAGTATCAGCCATACAAGCTGCAAAGGTGGTTTTTGAGGCATTATGTAGCATAGAAAAATCGCGGAGAAACTAAAACCCCCATTTTCGCTTTTCACTTTCTAACTCTTTAAATTTCAATTACAACCTTGTTTCGGTCTGGGCAACCTGAAGTAAACTTGTCTTTGTCTTCTTCCCATGGAAAGGCTCCACCAAACTGCAAAGTCACCAAGTATGGAAAAATGAAGTTATAAAAGAAACCGCAAACGTTCGGTGCTCTAAGGCTTTTCCTCGCCTCTCGGAGTAAAGCGTTAAGTCGAACTCCTCTCCAATATGGTGTCCCGCTGAGCATTCGCCTTCAACCTTTACAATTCTTCCAACCAATTTGCATCCTTTCAAAACAGCACCTCTCAAGGTCTTGTTTAGGCTTATTCCTTTAACAATTTTGCTATAAAAAAACCGTTACACTTGTGTATGTGAGGATAAAGCCTCTGGCATTTTTCCATCCCCCTTAAGCCTGGCAAACCAATTTTTGGCTCTATTTCGGTTAGTGAAAATTCCGGATGCCATTTCAAAAATCGTTCAATAAGCATTTCGTTTTCTTCAACTGTTATGCTACATGTAGAATAGACCAGTGCACCACCGGGCTTGACTTTTTCAGCGCTGTTTTCCAGCATTTGCCACTGGATTTCAGCCATCTTCTCGATGGAGCGCGGTGTGAGCCTCCACTTGGCTGAGGGAAGCTTTGCAAAGGTTCCTGTGCTTGTGCAAGGCGGATCTAAAATCACCATGTCAGCTTCTACGACGAAAGGCAGCGGGTTGCATGCATCCGCAATTATTGGTTCAGCTATTTTGACACCCATTCTTGCAACTTCATTTTTCCACACACCCATTCTTCGCCTTGAATAGTCGACGGAATAAATTGTGCCATGGTTTTGCATAAGCTGCACCAAATAGGTGGTTTTTGCTCCGGGCGCTGCACAAACATCCAAAAGCACTATGCCAGGCTTGGGGTTTGCGGCTTCTGCGGCGAAACAGCTGGCTTTGTCTTGGATGTAAAATAAGCCTTCTTGGAAACTTTTGGTTCTGGTTAGGGGCTGTTTTGTGCCTAAAATCTTGTAGGCATAGCGCAACCCCTCAATCTTTTCCACTTTAACCTTCTCTTCTTCAAGCCTTTTCAGAATCTCGTCTTCGCTTCCTTTAAGAGTGTTCAGCCTTATGTAGGTTGGAGGATTTTCCAGATTGGCTTCCAGCATGGCTAGGGCTTCTTTTCTTCCGAAAAGCTTGAAGCAATATCGCACAAACCATGTGGGATGAAAAGTTAAAAGCCCAATGCATTCCTCATCCCCCACGCCTTTAAGGATGATTTTCGGGTTTTCTGTTAAAAGTAAACCAAGAAAGGGCTCAACCTTTTGAAGGTTTTTCCACCCCAAAATTGAACGCGCCAGCCTTACAACGTTTTTTGCCTCTTCAACATTGATTTTCGACCAGTTTTTGGCAATTCGCATTTGGCAAACGTAAAGCCTCAAGAAGGATTGAACACCCAGCGTGAAGTCGCTCATGGCTTTTGGCTTCAAAACCTCGTTGATGAAACGGTCTATGAAGTTGAGGCGCCTAACAGTCTCGCACAAAAGCCCATAGGCAAAACGCAAAGTGTTAACGTCGCTGACATCCAGCTGTTTGGCTGTTCGAGCCAAGGCCAAGCGCTCGCTGATTTTCTCCTTCTCCATCCAGCTTAGGGCTTCAATGGCTAAACTCCAAGCCTCTTTAAGCATGCCTTTCACTTACTAAACTACATAGAGTGAACAGATAAGTAAATGGAGAGATTAAAAGTTTCCATGACATGAACATGCGATTCTTAATCTTTAGCTTTAAAGAGTTTTTGTTCTCTTTTCCTTTGTAGTTTGAGTTGCATTTCCTCACAGCGTCTATACCACAGTACCTCGTAATCTTTTTGGGGGATAACCCTATTTTTGAGGTCGGCTATTGTGCGAATTTTCGCCTTCTTGCACCATTTAACACAGATTTGGTAGGCGCCCCAATCAAGCTCTTCGTTTTCCCAATAGACTGGAACTTTAGTAAAGCCTAACAAGAAGGCGGCAAAAGCCCTCGTATGTCCATCTACAAAGATTATTTCATTACCCAGTTTCTTTACTGGCATGGGTTCTATCGATTTGGGATTTTTGGAATCAACGGTTTTCATTACTTCGGATAGCTTCTCCGAACTGATGAAGAGCTGGGTTGGCTGTATCTTGTCAAGCTTCATCATGAAAGTTTTAACCATGAGCTGTCTAATTAAAATTCTTAAAAGGCATATTTTAGAGTTTAACCTCACACTTAGAAATCATGCCTAGTAAGGTTTTTAGTCTGTCCCACCAATATTAGGTTAGGTTAAGAGCAAGTATGGCGCAGAAAAGGCTGGATGAATTCTCAGCGCTGAAAGCTGAACCTCAAAAAGCTGAAGCGGAAGCCTTGCCTTTCACCACAGCGCTAGAAAAGGAGAAGCAGCAGCAGGGTTTTCCACCCTTAGCCCCAGATAATCTTCCACCATCCTATTTTGTTTCGGCCACCTACGACGGAAAAACTGGAAAAGCGTTAATCAAACTTTACGAGCCAGTTTCATGTCGAATATACTTCTGGTATGACAACACTGGGCATAAGCCATATTGCTATACAAACCTATCGCCACTAGAACTTGAGAAAATCGACCGTTTAATGAACCATCCTGGTTTTGACCATTTTGAAATTGAGGAAAAAATCGACCCGCTTCAAGATAAGACTGTTAGTGTTACAAAAATTGTGGCTGAAGACCCTTTAGCTATTGGAGGACGCCCAAAAGGCTGCATCAGAGACATTATACCAGAAGATTTTCCAAGAATTTCAGAGGCATCCATAGCTGCTGAGGCTGTTAAGGTTTGGGAATCTAAAATAAAATATTACCAGTCTTACATTTATGACCGCGAACTTTTACCCGGCATGCTCTACGAGGTTAAAAACGGCAGTCTCTTTCCAAAACCGTTAGAAGAAGCAGAGCGAATGGTTCAGCAAATTGTGGGGATTTTTAAAGACGCTGATGCTGAAGAACTTGAGCATATTGAGCAGTGGGCAAGGCTTCTGGAGTATCCAGCCCCAAAATTCCGCTACATTGCCATAGACATCGAAGTCTATTCGCCAATTCCAACGAGAATGCCTGACCCCCGCGCGGCGGATTACCCCATTGTCTGCGTCTCCCTTTACAGCTCAGACAACCAGAAGCGTGTTCTACTTTTAAAGCGAGAGGGAGTCCGTGAAGGAACGGAGCACTTGCCCGCAGATGTGAAGATTGAGTATTTTGATTCTGAGGAAAAGTTGATAAGGGCTGTTTTCGAAGTTTTGTGGGTTTATCCCTTCGTTGTAACCTTCAACGGCGACGATTTTGATTTGCGGTATTTGGCACATAGAGCGGAAAAATTTGGCTTCAGAAGAGACGAAATTCCAATAGAGATTGGCAAACGCGTCTGCTTGTTAAAATATGGCGTTCACATAGACCTTTACAAGTTCTTCTTCAACCGCTCCATTCAAATCTACGCCTTTAACAACCGCTACCGCGACGTGACCTTAAGCGATGTTGGAAAAGCCTTAGTTGGATTGGATAAGATACCGTTGGAAAAGGGCATAGGCGACTTAACCTATACGGAACTTGCCAAATACTGTTTCAGAGACGCTGAAATCACCTACAAACTCACAAGCTTCGAAGACGAGCTAGTCCTAAAGCTCATTCTTGTTTTGGCTAGGATAAGCAGCATGCCTATGGAAGACGTCAGCCGCCAAGGAGTTTCCCGCTGGATAAGGAATTTCATGCACCGCGAACACCGCAGAAAAAAACTGTTAATTCCCAACGCAGAAGACATCCTAGCCTTAAAAGGGAAAACAGCCACAAAAGCCATAATAAAAGGGAAAAAGTACAAAGGCGCCATAGTCGTCGAACCAGTGCAAGGCGTCCACTTCAACGTAGCCGTAATGGATTTTCCAAGCCTATACCCATCAATAATAAAAGTTTGGAATTTGGGCTACCAATCCATTTTATGCAATCATCCAGAATGCCGAACAAACCTCATACCAGACACGCCCCACTGGGTTTGCCGGAAAAAACGCGCTTTAGAAAGCCTTCTAATAGGTTCACTTAGGGACTTGCGAGTTCAATGGTATAAGCCGAAATCCAAAGACAAGGCTTTACCAGCAGAGCTTAGAAGCTGGTACAACGTTATTCAAGGCGCCTTAAAAGTAATTTTGAACGCCAGTTACGGTGTTTTCGGAGCTGAAACCTTTGATTTATACTGTCCGCTAGTGGCTGAAGCAACAGCAGCCATAGGGAGACATGCCATAACTCAGATAATCAAAAAAGCTGAGGAACTTGGCATCCAAGTGCTTTACGGCGACACAGACAGCGTTTTCCTAAAAAATCCTTCAAAAGAACAGATACGCGGATTGGAAGAGTGGACCGAGAAAACGCTTAAAATGGGCTTGGATGTGGATAAGGTTTACCGTTACGCAGTCTTCAGCTCCCGCAAAAAGAATTACCTAGGCGTCTTAGAAGATGGAAGCGTTGACGTGAAAGGGTTGACTGGCAAAAAGCGTCATATTCCCATATTCATTAAAAAGGCTTTTGACAAAATGAAAGAAAGCCTAGCCATGGTGAAAACCCCAGCAGACTTCGAAAAAGCGAAAAAGGACATTATCCAAAACATCCGCGACTGCTACATGCGCCTCAAAAGGCGAGAATGGGAAAGCTTAAGCGAGCTTGCCTTCAACGTGGTTTTAGGAGAGGAACCAGAACGCTACACGAAGACTACGCCACAGCATGTTAAAGCTGCAAGAATCCTAAAAGAAGGAGGAATCGAACTGAAGGCAGGCGACTTGATAAGTTTTGTAAAAGTCGTAAACGAGCCCCATGTCAAACCAGTTGAGTTAGCATCAAAAAACGAGATAGATGTCGATAAATACATAGCCTATCTGCATTCTACATTTGACCAAGTTTTAGACGCTTTAGGCTTAGATTTCGATGAAATAATAGGCTTGACGAAACTGGAACGCTTCATGTAGCCCTCGAATCCCTTTTGCTATAGCGTTTTTCAATGCCGCTTCGATGCAACCCTTCTAAAAGCGCAAAGCCTAAGATGTTTATTGCCACAATGGAACCGACAAAAACGCCAAACAACCCAAGCTCCACTGGAACATCAAATATGAACGCCAAGTAGCCTCCAACAATTATTGTTATAACTGCTGTTTCAACAAAACATCCTAAAAGTCTACGGGTAAAGCCGCCTCTGCCAACATGCCAAGCCAGAGTGCACGCCACAAAGTTTGCAGTTGCTCCGCCAATAATGTCGACGATACCTAAACTACCATAAAAATTAGCAATCAAACAACCAAGACTAGACCCTATGGCAACAGGCATACCGAATATCATTGACAACGGCAACAAAGCATCAGCCACCCTCACTTGATAAATACCAAAGCTTATAGGCGCCAGAAAAATTACTCCCGCAGCGTAAAGTGCTGCAAAAACTGCTGTTAAAGCCAAGTCTTTGCTGTCAAATTTCGTTTTTTCACCTCCCTACTCCCGGGGTTTTTATGGCGGAACGGGTGGGAGGTCCCACTCACCCGCCAACAGAAAACCCATCACAAAAAGAAGTTAATAAATATTCTTCTAAACTTTTAACAACAGAGGCTATGTACCAGTTTCAGATTCATCAGCCAGTTTTTCTTCAGCAGCAGCCTCAACAGTTTCAGCTGTTTCTGGTTCCAGCGTCACGTTTTCCGCTAATGCTCCTCCTTCTCTTCGGAAGAGCAGCAGGTCGACGGGTGGTGGAGGAACATTTAAAATTGTTGAGAGCAGGTACATGGCTGTGAAAGTGTTTTGGTAAACCTTCTGAAAAACGTATGGCACTTTTGTTTCAGGGTCTATTTCCAGCATTTTGTTTATTTCAGTATCCTTTCCCGTGAGGGTTGCGGTTCCCTCAATTTCGAATTTGACAATGCTTGGTTTTGTTGTTAACTGAAGGTGAAAGCCCACTACAACCATTTGGCTTCTCCGCTCTTTCTCTTCAAGCTTCGCCTTAACATCGAAGTTTACGGCTCCAGCTCCGCCTTTAACGTCCAGCTTAACTCCTACTATACTCGTGGTGTCCACTTTAACCGAAACGTTTGGAACATTTAAAGTTGGCAAATAGTTAATTCCTCACGTTAAGTTATGCAATATACAGGGCTCTAATAACCTCCGTGATTAAGCCTCGCCTCTGACAAATTTTTGCCTTTTGTGTGTAGTGCTTTATTACACACAGCCCTAAAACAAGAACAACTGAACAACAACAGCGGCAAAGGTTGAAACAGCCACCAAAAAAGATATTATGGCGACCACTTGCCGCTCAGTCATGGGACGTTTATAAGTGATAAGCGTGATTAAACTCCTTCGATGGTCTGCAAACAGCCTTTTCCCATCAAAAGAAACATTCGCCTTGGTTCGGAAAAAGAAATAGTTCAGCAAAATCATAAATGAATTAAGGATGTAGGGCAGTATCGAAATCAGCAAGCACCATTTTAAATCAGAGATTATTGCAAAGGCGGCCAACGTCATGCCAATGGCGAAGGAGCCAGCATTGCCAACGAAAACTTTTCCTTGAAAGTTGAAGAAGGCAAGGGTAAGCCAAACAGCCAATGGGATTGTTAGGAGAAGAGCGTTCTGTTCCGAGGCAATCATAAGCCCTATCAACACTATGGCTGGGCATACGGTTTCCAAACCGTTTAACCCGCCCAACTGGTTGACAGTGTTCGTGGTTACAGTCACAATTAATGGTATTAAAAGGAAATAGTAGTATACGCCGAAATTTATAGTTCCCAAAATTGGAAGGGTTATGGCTGTCCGCACATGAGGCAGCCTATAAGCCAATGCAATGAGAGGTATAGCCGCAACCAAAGGGAAAAAAGCCTTATAACGCCACCGCAAGTCCATCCAGTCGTCAAGCACGCCCATGAAACCCCCAAATAGAATACAAACCGCCAAGGTTAAAGCTCTGTTAACATTACCGGGCGCGTCGCTTTCAATGAAAAAATGCAGCAAAAACAGATACAACGTACTTGCCAAAACATAAAACACGCCGAAACCCGTTGGAATAAGCGGTTTATTCGGCTTATGATAATCTGGAACTTTTGGAAACAATTATTTCTCGCCTTCACTCTTCTGGGTAGTTAATTTTGTAGAGGCAAACAAGGGGAACAACGCCGCCGTATTTAGTTCCATCATTTTCTAATCCAGCGATGTACGCCTCGCTAAAGTATAGGAGTTGGATTGAAGGTGCTGCGCCGCCTTTCTGCACTTGCCTCCAACGCTCCACGGCGTAATTCATTAGCTTGTATATGGTTGAGTTTTGCCCTTTACTCACAGCAATAAGTTCACCGCTAGTTGCACTTCCATCATTGTTAAAGTCGTGCCAATGCATTCCCAACGTGTAGTTTCCAAACATTTGCCTCACCTCATCCAAATCGCTTGTCCACATCTCGGCATCTGAAATCAAGCCTTCACTTATGAAGCGTTCACGGGCTTTTCCAGATATGCTTGCCATCCAAACCCATTTTCCCTCGTCGCCGCCAGCGTTAGCGAAACTCACGCTGCCAGTTTGACGGTCATAATTGATTGTTGCATACACGAGTATGTATTCAGCGTTATAACGTTTCAGCATTTCTATTGCTTGCGTCTCATTAGACATAAATATGAAGCCAATATTTTGTATCTGGGTGCCGTTTACTGTTGCGTTATCCGCGAGTGTTGTAACATTTCCCAAAACCGTCAACCAGTATCCATAATCCCACCAGCTGCAAACAACAGTCGACCCGCTCAGCCTTGTCCTCGTCCAATAAAGCATGTTTATCCATTCCTGCACTGGTTCGCTGGGTATGAGGGAAAGGCTTCCAGACGATATGGTTGTCGGCGCATAAGCTTGTCTGTAAACCTTTGGCATTGGAAAAGCCACAGTTGTCATCAAAATAAGGAAAATTAAGAAAACTGCGGCTCCACTGAACTCTTTTCCAACATGTTCTAATCCATACTTTTTCTTTACGCTTATTTTAGGCGGCTCCTTCAACAAAGCAATGAAAGGCTTCAAAAGGCCTATGGTGCCAACCGCAGTTAGAAGACTGAAAGCCGGAGCCATCAATACCAGCAACCGCACCATTGAACATGCAAAGTAAAGGGAGGTTAAACCGAAAACGAGGAGGAACAAGTTTTTATTATTCAAGTTTCCAAAAATGAAGAAAAACCCGATAGTGAAGAAGATTATTCCTATGCCAAGGTCGTAGTATATGGAACCCCACGCAGATATTCTATGCTCAGCCACAGACTCATAAAGCGGAGACTCTGCGCGGGTAAAGGGGTTTATAACGGAAAGAAACTTGCCGGTTATGCCTTGCACGTAACCCAACTGCCAAAGAACAGCGAAACCGCCAATTATCAATGCCAGAAAAACAATTACCGCTATGGCTTTCCATTTTTGTGTTGCCATTGCGTTGAGAACCTCGGCGAGGCACAGCAAACCGAAAACACCTGCCACTGCAACTATGGCGCTTGTTAAGAGGTAGTTTGGCGAAAGATATGGAATATTTATGGCAATAAACAGCCCCAGTCCAAAGGTTAGGCTGTAAGTCAAAAACAGCCGACGAGTATACCTCTTCGTTATTAACAAAACGAAAACAAAAAGCGCTGTGAGGCCTATCGGATAATAGGCTGCACCCCAACTAATGCAAAAGTATCCCAAAACAGCTCCAGAAGCAAGGGCATACTTAACTGTTGAACCTATTTGCCTATTCTCCTCAATGGCTCTTAAAAACAGGAAAGCAAAAAGTATGAGGGAGAAAATCCCCACGGTTTCGTCGTCGAAGAAACCTACAGAAGTGCGCTGAATATGGGACGGATGTAAAGCCAATAAAAGCGCAGCCAACAAACCCACGGGTCTGCCGCCTATATCCTCCCCCAAAAAGTACATAACGAGACACGTCAGCATCCCCATTATGGCTGGAAAGAGCGAGCAAAAACTCATAAGGTCTATGCCCGTGCCTAACATCGAAATTATGCTGTAAAGGAAGGCGGCTGTGAGGGGCAATCCTGGATAAGCTTTTTTCGCCACTTCGAATCCTTGTGGATACCAACGTTGGGTGTCATTCCACCATAACCAAGCGAGGAAGCCATTATCCACGCTGTATTTTGCAAATCTATATTGAAAGTATGGGTCGAACTCCGACAATAGGAGATTGGATTTTCCGGTTTTGGGGTCTATTTCCCAACGCATCGGAAAAAGCCTTATGGCAAAGGCTATGAAGAGGATAAGGGTTAATGCTGAAAGGGTTATTATTGAGGTGTGGTTCATTTTTGGGCGGAGTTTTCCAAGATTCTTAATGGCGTTGAGAATGTTTTCCTTTGTGAAGGCTTTTTTGATTTTCATTTGGGTTTCAGCTCTTTTGAATAGATTATGAGGGGTGTTTTATTTCCCTTACGGTTTATTCCGAAGCTATATAGGTGTTTTTCTTTTATACCCGTACTTTTCGGCGTCGTAGAATGGGAAAGGCACAATTTTTGCTTTAACCATTTTTCCGCGGATTTCCACATTTACAATGTTTCCTTCCGTGGCTTGTTGCATTTGAACATAAGCCATGGCGATTCCACATTTTAGCAGCGGCGAAAATGTTCCGCTCGTCACCCACCCTATATTTTCGCCTCCCCCGTCGTAAATTTTGAAGCTTGGTCTAGGTATTCCATGCTCAATCATTTGCAGTCCGACCCGTCTGCGTTTAACCCCTTCGTCCTTTTGTTTCAGCAGCGCGTTTTTTCCTACAAAGTCGGGTTTTTGAAATTTCACTACAAAGCTTAACCTTGCCTCCAATGGTGTTGTGTCCTCGTCTATGTCGTTTCCGTATAGGCATAGTCCAGCTTCAAGTCTCAGCGTGTCCCTTGCGCCTAAACCGCAAGGCTCTATTCCAAAAGCCTTGCCTGCCTCAAGAATGCTGTTCCACACTTTTACCGCGTTGGTTGGCTTTTCCAGTGGTGCGTTCCAAACGTAGATTTCGAAGCCATCTTCGCCAGTATAGCCAGTCCTTGATAGGAAAACGTCTATGTTCGCAAGTTTAGTTGAAGCGCATTTGAAACGCTCGATTTTGCTTAGGTCTGTTGTGCAGATGCTTTGCAGGGTTTTTTCGGCTTTTGGACCTTGAACAGCGAACATTGCAGCTTTATCTGAGATATCCTCTACTTTAACGTCAAAGCCTTTGGCGTTTTTAACTAACCAGTTGTAGTCTTTCTCTCTGTTGGTGGCGTTGGGAACCAACAGAAACTTTTCCTCTTCGAGACAGCTTACAACGAAGTCGTCTATTATGCCGCCTTTTTCGTTGCACATTACAGAGTAGAGGGCGCTGTTAGGCGTTAAAGTTGACACGTCGTTTGTTATTACATGGTTTAGGAAGTTTTCAGCATCCTTTCCAGTTATGATTACCCTTCCCATGTGGGAAACATCGAAAATGCCGACGTTGTTTCGCACCGCTAAATGTTCGGGCACTATTCCCTTATACCATAAGGGCATTTCAAACCCTGCAAAAGTCGTCATTTTCGCAGTTTTGCTGTGGATTTCGAAAAGCTGGATTCTTCTCATCGCAGCCACCGTTTTAAGGCGTGTTTTGCTATTTTATGGGTTTAACTTCAACGTTTAATGGTATAAACGCGAGTTTTCTGCCACATTTTGGACATTTACCGTTGTATTTGTGGAGAATCTCGTCTGGGGGTTTAAGTTCATCCCCCTCATATAAAACATAGCCACATTGATGGCAAACAACACGCTGAGGCATGTCACAACCCTCGATAGTAAAGGGAATACGCCCACACATATTTATTGGTTGCTAATCTGAAACGCGGCTGCACAGAAACTTTTAATTTCAACTATAAGGCTTATTTTGGAGAGTTTCACCTTTAATTGGTAAATGGGTTTGTGCACATATGAAGAAATACACTCTCATTATCACAGAAAAACCAGACGCTGCCCAAAGAATAGCTTCAGCCCTCGACTTGAAAGGTAAAGCAAAGAAAATGGAAGACAACGGAGTGCCCTATTACGTGGCTGAAAGGGATAAGCCCATAATTGTTGTTCCAGCTATAGGGCACTTGTACACCGTAGCCGAGGAAAGAAGCGGGAGAAACTATTATCCAGTTTTCAGTTTCAAATGGGTTCCACGTTACATGGCGGAGAGAGGCGCGAAACAAATTCGAGTTTGGCTTGAAACCATTTCAAAGTTGGCGGAAAACGCTGACACCTACATTGATGCATGCGACTACGACATCGAAGGAAGCATAATCGGATACTGCATACTAAAATACGCATGCGGTGACAAAGACGACATAGCAAAAAGAATGAAGTATTCCACCTTAACTAAGGGAGAACTGGAGAAAGCCTATGCGGAACTGCTGCCAAAACTTGACTTTGCCCTTATAGAGGCTGGAAGAACGAGACATGAAGTTGACTGGCTTTATGGAGTTAACCTCTCCAGAGCCTTAACAATAGCCGCAAAAGACTGGAGTGGAAAATACGCGACACTGAGCACGGGAAGAGTTCAAGGTCCAACATTGAGATTTCTTGTTGCAAGAGAAAAATCGATAAGAAGTTTTGTGCCGACGCCTTACTGGGAAATTAAAGCCGAAATTGAGATTGAAGGGAAAGTTTTCGAGGCTAAATATGAAAAGGACGTGATTGAAACCAAGAAAGAGGCTGAAGCCATTATAGATGCGTGTAAAGGCAAGGATGGAATCGTTGAAAGCATAGACTTCAAACAGTTCCAGCAGATGCCGCCGACACCCTTCGACATTGGCGCATTACAAAGCGAAGCCTACAGCCTCTTTGGATACACGCCTAGGCGAACCCTTGACATTGCCCAACGCTTATACCTAGAAGCGTTAATCTCGTATCCAAGAACCAGCAGCCAAAAACTCCCACCGGCAATAAACTATGAGGAGATACTGAAAAATCTAAGCAGAGTTTCTGAATACAAGAAGTTGACTGCAGAACTCCTAGCTAAAAAGGAACTGAAACCAAACGAGGGCAAAAAAGAGGACCCAGCGCATCCAGCAATTTACCCCACTGGAAACTTGCCAGAAAGAGTTTTAGAAGAGCCGGAAAGGCGAATATGGGACCTTGTTGTGAGAAGGTTTATGGCTGTTTTCGGCGAGCCAGCAATAAGGCAAAGCGTAAAAGTCTGCATTAACGTGAATGGGCAAAAGTTCTTTTCGAGGGGCAGGCAGACGCTTAAAGAGGGGTGGCTTCGCTTTTACGGACCCTACGTGAGGGCTGAAGAGGTTCTTCTACCCCAAATAGAGAAGGAACAGAAACTAAAGGTTAAACGGGTTATTCTTGAAGATAAATTCACTAAGCCGCCGCCAAGGTATAATCCAGGCAGCCTCCTCAAAAAAATGGAAGAGGTGGGAATTGGAACAAAGGCAACCAGAGCCGACATTATACAAACGTTATATGATAGGAAATATGTCAGAGACGAAAGGATAGTTGTAACAGACTTAGGGTTTGAAGTCCTCGAAGTCTTAAAAAACCACTGCCCCACCATCGTGTCCATAGAACTCACGAAAAAACTTGAAGAACGAATGGACAAAATTCAAACAAACATGGAGAAAAGGGAAAACGTCCTATTAGATGCCATTGAAATCCTAAAACCAGTAGTGGAAGAACTAAAAGACAAAGAAAAGCCCATAGGCGAAAAGTTAAGCAACGCAATAAAAAAGGCAAGGCTTGAAGAAAGAATTGTGGGACAATGCCCAATATGCGGAACAGGCACCCTTATGATACTTTATTCAAGAAAAACTGGAAAACGCTTTATCGGATGCACAAACTACTTCAAAAAACTGTGCAACGCAGCCTTCCCGCTTCCCCAAAGAGGAACAGTAAGACCTCTTGGGAGAAATTGCCGCGGATGCGGCTGGCCCACCGTTCAAGTTAGAATCAAGGGGAGACGCCCTTGGAACTTATGTTTTAATCCGGAATGTCCACTGAAAGAGGAGGGGAGAAGAAATGAAATGCAAAGTGTGCAGTAGAGAAGCTGTTGAAAACGGCTACTGCGAGCTCCACGGCAGAGCTTATCAAAGCGTTATGAAAAAGTATGAAATTTGGAAAAGGGCTTTGGAAATTTCTTGGAAAGAGTATTTAAGCGAGATTGCAAAGAATCCCCTTACAGGCGAATGGGCTAAGGAAGTGGCGGAACACTTACTTAAAGGTGGAGAGGAAGAAAGTGGCTCGTAAAGCCAAAAGAACAATCTCATCAATGCCATATTCATTTCAGAAAATCTATAGGAAAATATCAACAATCAAACCATCAAGCATTGTTCTTGCTGCAATAACCATGGCGATTGCCATTTTTCTGTTCGGAGGCGGACTGCACCTCATTATCGTAAAGCCTTATCCGGCGGTGTATTATGGTGGGCGTTTCCTCTTTGTTTACCCACAGTTATCTGAACAGTGGGTTGCAGACAGCCTTATAGCAATGATTCTCTTCTCCTTAGGCATAATGGGTTCAATTTTCATGTACCAAAGCACAAAATACGCCTACAATCCGAGACAAGCATATCTCATGTTCATGGTGGGCGCCGCTCTCCTTATAATTGCATATGTATCAATAGAAGCCGTGATACATTACTGGAAAGGCGTATAACCTCTTCACCAAGGGTTACTTTTCAAACCTATTTTGTAAGCCGTAAAATTGGTAATTATGTGTAGTGGAGGCGTTATAAGCAGCACTGTTAAGGCAAGTTCTAGGGATAAAACGTTAAATGGAAGGGAAAACGCTAAAGCGCCAATTATAAAATCAATTTGGTCAACAACGGGCAAAAGTTCTCCAGGAGCCAAACCTATCCGCCTTTTCAAAAAGGCGCCTGCCAGGTCTCCAAGCAAAGCCCCCAAGGAAAGAAGAAAACCAAAGGAAATCGGATATTCAGCAAAAGAAAAAGCCTCTATAACACCGACCAGCGTTCCTACGACCAACCCGAAAAAGAAGCCTCTAAAGGTCTTGTTTTTCCCAAAAATTGGTTTTCCATCGTAGAAGTTTTTTCCAAAATCTAAAGGTAAACCTCCTCCCACCAACACTGGCACGGCGTTTGCACAGTAGGCTGGAAGTATAAATTTTAACGCTTCTAAAACCAGCCCAATTAAAGTGTTCATTTCTCCACCATCAAACTGAGGAGTTAAAATACTCGCTTAATCCGGTTTCACATATTTTCAAATAACAAGAAAAGGGTTGGGTAGTCTCTGATTTTTCCTCCACTGTGACCTTTACAACCTTTGGATTTTCAGAGGGTTTCATCGCTATTGTTACGCCTGCCCAAAACTTTAGCACTCTTGTGGCCACTGGTTCAACATCCACGTAAGCATCTTCAAACACGCTTCTCACTTGGCTTACAACAAGAACGGCTATTTTCTGCATTTTCGCAACTTGCGCCAGCCACGCCATCTGCCTATTCAATTCACGGTTCAGCTCAAATTTTTTTCTCGGATTCTCCGCAATTTCTAAGCGGTATAAGTATGTAATAGTGTCGATGACAACTAAGCCGAAGCCCCTTGCTACATAATTGGTCAGCTGGTCTATGGCAGAGGCTTGTTCTTTAAAATCCTTGGGTCTAGCGAGGATTATGAGTTCAGCGATTTTTTCAAAGTCCCCCGAGGAGATTTGGGATAGCCTTTTAGCTGAGAATGTGCCGTCACAGTCCACAAACAACGTCTTGTATCCTTGCCTTGCACAGTTTACGGCGCATTGCATGGCTAGGGTTGTTTTTGCCGTTTCTGCTTCGCCATAGACTAGGCTCACGTTGCCGAGGGACAACCCTCCTTTTAATGTTTCGTCAAGCACCTTACAGCCAGTTGGAATCTTCTGTAGCAACGCCATGCACATCAATAGATATAAACGTCGAAAATAATATTTGGTTTGCTGAAAGGCTTAACAGCGATAGGAAACTGTATGAAGGCTAAAATAGCTGTTGCAACGGTTTCAGGAAAAGCCTACTACCTAATAGTTAATGAATTGAAAAGAAGAAATGTGCCCTTCATAAGCTTAACACCTTATGAACCGGTTCCCATGGAAATAAGGGTTGTAATCACCACAGAAGAGGAGCGCCCCCTAATAAGCCATGAAAACGTTTTAACATTAAAGGAGGGGGCAGACCCTCAAGCATTGATAAATCAAGCACTGCAACACGTAGAGGGAAAGAACTCATACGAAAAAGTTGTGATAGGCATAGACCCGGGCGAAGTTTTTGGGCTGGCGGTTCTGGCAGACGGAAAAGTTATTAAAACTGGAAACTGTTTTAGCATAAAAGAGACTATCAACGAAATAGACAGCGTAATAAAAAACCTAAAAGATGTTAAAACATCAATGATTGCAGTTAAAGTTGGAGACGGCATCCCAGAGTATAAAGAAAAACTTTTAAAGGCTTTAGATAGGCTGTTGCCTTCAAACGTGATGCTGGAAAGCGTAAGTGAAGCTGGAACAGACCGTCACATAAGCGAGGCAAAACATAGGAGGGGGTTAAGAGATATCGTTTCAGCCATAAATATTGCGAGAAGAAACGGTCATAAATTCGCTAGGAGAGAAACAGATGAAAATAACTGTTGAAGCGGGAAAAACCCTTCTAGTCGACGGCCCAGCCTCCGTCACGCTTGTTTCGGGCAAGGCTGAGGTTTTCGGCTATGATTTGAAGCATATGGGGAAAGTTGTTATAAGAGACGGGAAGCGCATGCCCTTCGCAGTTGAAGAAGACGCAACCTTCGAAGTTTCACTTGGGGAAAACGCAAACATGGAGGAAATTGAAGGAAACACCATCCCACTATCATGGGCTGAAGCCTACAAAGAGTTGGAAGCCCTACAAACAAAACCAGTTATGGCAATGGTTTTGGGAACCGTGGACTCTGGGAAAACAAGTTTCTGCACATACCTCATAAACAAGTTGCTAAATGAAAAACGTAAAATCGCCATTCTAGACGGAGACTTGGGACAGTCAGATATAGGCCCTCCAGGCACTGTTGCCTACGCCATTGTGTCTAAACCAGTCACAGACTTGTTTAACCTAGAGGCGGAAAACGCCTTTTTTGTAGGAGTTACCTCCCCAAGCAAAGCCACTGAAAAAGTTATTAGTGGTTTAGCTTTGCTAAAAGAAGAGGTTTTGAGGTGTAACCCAGACTACATAGTGGTGAACACTGATGGATGGGTTGAGGGAGAAGACGCCGTAAACTACAAGGTTCAGCTTATTGAAAAAATTAACCCAGACATAATCTTCTATATACAACAAGACGGGAAGCTAACGCCCCTTTTATCTATGCTTAAAAACTTCAAAACTCTAAAAATTGATTCCCCCCAAACCATAAAGCAAAGAAGCAGAGAGAAACGCAGAAACCTAAGAGAACTTGGCTATATAAAGTACTTGAAAAACGCAAAAGTACAGTCCATACCCGTAAGCTGGCTAAAAATCGAAAGCGACGAACTCCTCGGCTTAAACAAAAGTTTTGGAATGATGAAAAGAGATAGGGAAATCTGCGAACTCCTTGGAATGAAACCACTGCACATTGCAGAGTTGAAGGAAAAAATCTATGTAGTTATTGGTAAAGGCCGCTGGATAGACCCGGAAAGAATTAGCAAAACTGAGGAGATCCTTGGCAAAAAGGTGGTGGTTGCATGGAAGGGAGACGAGGAAGGCTTGCTGACAGCTCTATGCAATGATGAAAGAAAGTTTCTCGGAATAGGGGTTTTACGCGAAGTAGATTATGGAAGAAAAGTGATGAAGATTTACACGCCTGTTTCAAGCAGCATATCAGCAGTCGCCATTGGAAAAGTTAGGTTGGACAAGAATTTGAAGGAAATAACCATAACTCCCGAAGAAAGTGGAAAACTTTCATCAGACAGCTCAGCTGCTTCTTGAAGGGCAAAGGGGGTTTACTGGGCACGGCTTACAGATGGGATTTCTAGCCTTACAGTATTTTCTGCCCAGTAAAATTAGGAGCATATGAACTTCTAAGTAGTCCTCAGGCTTATACAGTAATTGAAGGGAGTTTCGAACAGCTTCATAATCGCCGTTTATAGGTGCAAGCCCAAGCCTCTTGGACACACGCTTAACATGGGTGTCAACGGGAATCGTTGGCTGATTTGCGGAAAAAAGCAAAAGCACATCGGCGGTTTTAGGTCCAACGCCCGGAAGTTGCACGAGGGTTTTCCTTGCATTTTCAAAGGGCATCGCCAATATAGAAATTAGGCTGCCGCCGAATTTTTCGAGAACTATTTTTGATATTTCCTTTATTACATGGGCTTTGTTTCTATATAATCCGGCAACCCTTAAACATTCTTCGATTTCTGTGGTTTCAGCGTTTGCCAGTGTTTTGGGGGTTATGGGAAACTTTTTCGAGAGGTTTTCGAAGGCTTTTGTGGTGTTTCTGTCAGAAGTGTTTTGGGAAATTATCGTTATAATCAAGGTTTCGAAGGGGTCGTGTCTTGAGGATATCCACTTTGGCAACGTGAAGCTTTTTCTGAGGGTTTCCAGAATTTTTTCGGCTTTTTCTCCAGCCATTTGGCGGTCGCCTTTTGAAAGTAATAAATAGTGAATGTGTAAAGCTATAAATAAAAAACGGAGAGTCTGTTATGGAGCGAGCCAAGGTTGTTAAAGACGAAATAGTTGAGCTGAACGTTCATTTCTTGGCGGTTTACCTTGAAACAAAAAATTCTTGCCTAGTGCTTTTAAGCGAAAATGAGGATAGACTTGGAACTTTAGCTGTGGCTATTCCGAAACCCGCCGATTCGCCGGGACTGCCATCCTCAACTGTTCTTTTGGGGGATAGAAACGTGATTTCAGCGCGCATGTTCGCTGAGTATCTGGCTTCCAGAAAAAGGAAGATAACCCTAGTCTCCATATATCTAGAAACAATTAACGAAATGCAAGCTCAATCAATTTTTAAGAAGCTTTTGGAAAGAGTAGTCCCAGCAGAAGCGGGAAAGGGGGAAAGCATTACATGAGCCTCAAAAGCTTTCTGGAACAGATGGAAGACGGGAAAGAAGTGCTGCATATAGAGGATGAGGTTTCCACAAATTTTGAAATCCCATATATTATGAAAAGCTTCGACGACAACGGTCCAATCTTACTGTTTGAAAAAGTGGAAGATACAAAAACCAAGATTGCGGCTAATGTTTGTGGAACCAGAAAACGCCTCTGCGAAGCACTAGGCGTTGAGCAACATCAACTTTACCAGAAATTGCTGGACGCTTGGCGTTCTCCCAAAAAGCCTAGAATCGTTGATGATGGCGCTGTTAAGGAAGTTGTTGAAGAACCGGATTTGCTTAGGATTCCAGTTTTAACGCATTTCGAAGGGGATGCTGGACCATACATAACCTCAGCTGTTGTCCATGCCAAAAGCCTAGACGGAACAATTGAAAACGTCTCCATCCACAGATTGCAGGTTTTAGATGAAAGACATTTGGCGATCCGTTTGGTTCCACGACATTTGTATAAGCTTTGGCAGATGGCGAAGGAAGCTGAAGTGGATTTGGATATAGCCATATCTATAGGGGTTCATCCAGCGGTTATGCTTGCAGCCTCATCGCCCCTTCCATTCGGAGTATGCGAATTCGATGTCGCAAACACGCTGCTTAATGACAACCTACGCCTTATCAAGTGCAAATATGTAGACGCTTGTGCAGTGGCGGACGCAGAACTCGTTTTAGAAGGAAGAATATCGGCAACTAAAGAAGTTGCTGAAGGACCTTTCGTAGACATAACAGGGACCTATGACATTGAGAGAAAACAGCCAGTTGTGGAAGTCGTGAATGTCATGCACCGCAGAGACTATGTTTACCAAGCGCTTCTTCCGTCAGGCACTGAGCACAAGCTTTTGATGGGGATGCCTTTTGAGGCGGCTATTTATGAGACCGTTTCGAAGGTTGTGCCAAAAGTTTGCGCTGTAAACCTTTCAGTTGGCGGAAGTGGATGGCTCCACGCTATAATCTCCATTGAAAAACAGTTGGACGGGGATGGAAAAAACGCTTTGTTAGCCGCTTTCGCAGCCCACCCAAGCTTGAAACATGCTGTTGTTGTAGACTCTGACATCGACGTTTTCAATCTTTCAGATGTTGAGTGGGCTATTGCAACAAGATTTCAAGCAGGCGAAGATTTGCTGGTGATAGAAAACGTGCGGGGCTCAACGTTGGATTCCTCTGCAAATCAAGAAACTGGGTTAACAAGTAAATTGGGGATAGATGCTACAAGACCCTTATCAAAGCCTAAAGAAAAGTTTGAAAAGGCGAGGATTCCGGCAAGCAAACGTGTTGAAGAGTTAACGCGGAAACTGCACGGTTTGTAGTGCCTAACATTCACACATCAAATTATATATGCACGAGTCTTCAAATAGAAGAGTTCGGTGGCTGACTTGTCCGCTGAGAAAAAAGAGGAGGAAAGCAAGCTATCCTTGAAGATTGAGGACGTCATGGTGAGGGAAGTGATAACCATAGATGAAAACTCAACAGTAAAAGAGGCAGCCGACGTCATGAACAAGTTTGAAATTGGATGTTTAATTGCCGTTAGAAAAGGGAAAGCTGTTGGAATAATAACGGAAAGAGACTTGCTGAAAAGGGTGGTAGTCGAAGCAAAAGACGTGAACAAAACAAGGGTTAAGGATGTAATGTCAAGCCCACTCGTGGTGGTAGAGCCACAAATGGACTTGGAAGAAGCTGTAAAACTAATGTTTCAAATGAAAATTAAAAAACTGCCAGTTGTTGATGAGAAACGCCTCGTAGGATTGGTAAGCCTAACAGACATAGCCCGCTTCCAACCCCAAATGATAAGAATTCTTAGGCAACTCGCCATGAGACAAGCCACGCCGAAAAGCATGAAAAAAGTCATAGAATACTATGTAGTGTGAAAATTCACCTTTTACTTAGAATCTTTAAATGCCGCGACCTAGTTTTACAAACTTTGGCGTAGGCTGAAACATGAGACAAACTCTAGTGTTAAAGGTTGACCCTAACACTCCAGAAATCAAAACCATCCGTGTTGCAGCCAATTTCATCAAAAACGGCGGCTTAGTAGCCTTTCCAACAGAAACTGTTTATGGGTTAGGGGCGGACGCCCTTAACCCAAAAGCTGTCCGAAAACTTTTCACAGCCAAAAAGAGACCGCTTGACAATCCACCCATCGTGCATGTGGGAGACTTCCAAGACGTCTACAGACTTGCCACAGAAGTCCCAGAAAAAGCCGAAAGGTTAATGGATGTTTTCTGGCCGGGTCCTTTAACCCTCATTTTTAAGCGTTCAAAAATTGTGCCCGACGTGACAGTTGCTGGTTTAGACACTATTGCTGTTAGAATGCCGAGGCATAATGTGGCTTTAGCGTTAATAAAAGAAAGCGGCTGCCCCCTTGCTGCTCCAAGCGCAAACCTCGCTGGAAAACCCAGCCCAACAACAGCAGAACACGTCCTAGAAGACCTTAATGGACGAATAGACGCTGTTCTAGACGCTGGTCCCACAAAAATCGGCGTAGAATCCACAGTATTGGACTTGACTGTGGATCCGCCTCAAATCCTCCGCCCTGGAGGAACACCATTCGAAGCATTAAAAGATGTTCTTGGAAAGGTGGAACTTCATCCAGTGGCTGTTGCTGAAAAAGAATTAGCCATTGAAAAGGCGCGTTCTCCTGGAATGAAGCATAGGCATTATGCGCCAAAGGCGGAGGTGGTTGTGGTTGAAGGTGAGTTGTCGGCGGTTGCCAAAAAAGTTGCAGAGTTAACGGATTTTTATAGGCGGAGAAAGCTGAAAGTCGGCGTTTTGGCCACTGATGAGACCGCCGCCTCATACAGGGCTGATGTCGTGAAATCCCTTGGAAGCAGAAGCAGCCTAAACGCCATTGCCAAAAACTTGTTTAGGCTTTTGAGGGAATTCGACTTGGAAGGGGTTGATGTTATTATAGCTGAGGGGGTGCCCACCGATGGGTTGGGGTTGGCGGTTATGAATAGGCTTAGGAAGGCTTCTGGCTATAAGATTGTCAAGGCATAGACTAGAAAAGTTTATATAGAAGTAATTTTTCGTCTGATTTTGCTGTTTCAGTTAACACTTAAAATGGAAGGAAGGGGGTGATGGTAGATGGCTGCCGTACCCTCTGGAACAGTTCCAGTTTTAGTGTTGAAAGAAGGGACTGGAAGAACAACGGGAAGAGAAGCCCAGCGAAACAACATTATGGCTGCTAAAATCATAGCCGAGCTTGTTAAGACAACTTTGGGACCGAAGGGCATGGACAAAATGCTTGTCAGCAGCTTCGGAGATGTGACAATAACCAATGACGGCGCAACAATATTGAAGGAAGTTGATGTTCAACATCCAGCGGCAAAAATGCTTGTTGAAGTTGCAAAAGCCCAAGACAACGAAGTGGGTGACGGAACAACAACCGCCGCCGTCCTAGCCGGTGAACTCCTCGCAAAAGCTGAAGAACTTTTAGACCAGAACATTCACCCAACAATTATCATTGAGGGATTCAAAAAAGCCAGCGAGAAAGCAAGAGAAACCCTTGAAGGCATGGCTATTCCAGTGAGCATAAATGATGATAAGCAGCTAATGGACGTTGCCATAACCTCCATGGGAAGCAAGGGCATAGCCGCCGCTAAAGAGCACTTTGCAAAGCTGGCTGTTGAAGCCGTAAGACAAGTGGCTGAAGAAAAGGATGGAAAAATTAAAGCTGACATTGACCTGATTAAAGTTTTAAAGAAGCACGGAAAAAGCCTTGAGGAAACAGAGCTTGTTAAGGGCATGGTCATCGACAAAGAAGTGGCTCATCCCCAGATGCCTAAACTCGTCAACAACGCTAAGATTGCACTTTTGAACGCCAAGTTGGAGATTGAGAAGACGGAGTTTGACGCAAAAATCAACATCGAAAGCCCAGAACAGATGAAGCTCTTCTTGGACGAGGAGGAGCGCATGCTCCGTGAAATGGTGGACAAAATTGCAGAGGTCGGCGCCAATGTTGTGTTCTGCGAAAAAGGTATAGACGACGTGGCACTGCATTTCCTAGCGAAAAAGGGAATTTTAGCCGTCAAAAACGTCAGCAGCAGCGACATGGAGAAACTGGCAAGGGCAACTGGCGGCAAAATAGTAGCCAGTGTAAAAGACTTAACATCAGACGTGTTGGGCGAAGCAAAAATCGTTGAAGAAGTCAAAATTGGCGAAGACAAACTCGTCTATGTGCGAGAATGCAAAAACCCCAAAGCCGTCACAATAGTGATTAGAGGCGGAACAGAACACGTGGTAGACGAAGCGGAACGCTCCTTACACGACGCCTTATGCGTCGTCAGAAACGCCATCGAAGACGAAAGAATCGTGCCCGGAGGCGGCGCACCAGAAGCAGAAGTGGCAAAACGGTTGAGGGACTACGCAGTGAAAGTTGGCGGAAGAGAACAACTAGCCATAGAAGCCTTCGCCGACGCCGTAGAATCCATACCGCTGACACTGGCTGAAAACGCTGGATTAGACCCAGTCGACATCATGGTCGCCTTAAGAGCAAAACACGAAAGCGCTTCAACACCCTCCTATGGTGTCGACGTATTCAGTGGCAAAATCATGGACATGCTAGAGCTGAATGTAGTGGAGCCGCTAAGGGTTAAACTTCAAGTCATCAAATCAGCCACAGAAGCAGCAAACATGATTCTGAAAATCGACGACTTAATCGCAGCAAAAGGCATCGAAAAAGAGAAAGAAAAAGAGAAAAAGAAACCAGAAGAAACACCGGAATTCGAGTAAACCCTCCCATTTTATTTCAACATCGGCATTTT
>FMJZ01069795.1_pt1 | contig 40669 bp, 39 predicted proteins | sample 1987881 | NCBI WGS metagenome assembly FMJZ01 (sample SAMEA4378227, study PRJEB15110) | soil metagenome | biome: soil; feature: Field; material: Soil | place: India | collected 2015-03-11 | depth 0 m
TACATTTTTCTCTGTCAATCAGAACAAATTTTTGAAAAAATGCCTCAAATGAAATTAGCAAACTTTATAAATATTTTAAGATGCAGTCCTTGTTTCCTTGGTCAGCGGTGGGAACGAGAGATTAATAATTATTAACCGTTAAGCCTCTTGCCTAAATAAGTTCTAATTTTCCAATAAAGGGATTAAGGTTTGGAAAAAAACAGAATAAGGAGTTTAACCCAACAATAATTATTTGCAAAACTAATTAATCTATTTAGTTAAAACCAATGCGAAAACTACTTTGGAGCTCCCTATGATTCTAAGTATTGCAATAGCGATATTACAAAACAATTTACAAGTAACATTAGGAAAAATGATAAATATAAAAAAACTAAGAATTTAAATAGAAAAAGAACCTCCTAATTCAAAACACTAGGAGGTAAAAAGTTTACGAAAAAGTTAAGAGGTTTATTGTTCTTGTTCGGTTTTGGCTTGAGCTTTTTTCTTAGCTTCTTCTCTTTTTTTACGTAGCTCTTTTCGCCGCCAAAAACGTGAGGAAGCATTTTCTTTATGGTTTTTTACTAATTGTTCAATTTCTTCAGGAGCTTTACCCAAAATTTGCATGCGCCTTGCCAAAAGAACTCCTTCGTAAGAAAGTAAGTTTCGAACCACATTGGTGGGTTGTGCACCTTGGTTCAACCAATGAATTGCTTTCTGAGAGTCAATTTGAATTGTCGATGGTTGGGTGTTGGGATTATAAAATCCTAACCTTTCGATGTACTTCCCATCTCTTTTAACACGAGCATCGACAACAACAATGTCGTAAACTGGATAATGAGTTTTTCCTTTTCTTCTTAATCTGATTTTTACCATAATAACCTTTCTATTTAAAAATTACATTCCAAAACCAGGAGGCAGATTGAAATTTCTTAAGAACTTGTTTTTTCCACCTCTTGAAATAGTTTTCATCATTTTTGTCATATCTTCAAATTGCTTAATCAAACGATTAACATCTTGAATAGTTGTTCCGCTACCCAATGCAATCCTACGACGACGAGATCCATTTAAAATTTTAGGATTTTGTCTTTCTTCTTTTGTCATCGATAGTATTATTGCCTCTACTCTTGAAAATTGTTTTTCATCAATGTTCACATTTTTAAGAGCTTTATCCATACCAGGAAGAAAACCTAAGAGTTCACGAAGCGAACCCATCTTTTTTATCATTCGCAATTGCTCAAGAAAATCTTCGAATGTGAATTGGTTTTTTCTAATCTTTTCTTCTAACTTCTGGGCTTGTTGCTCATCAAATTCTTGCTCGGCTTTTTCCACAAGGGTTACAATATCGCCCATTCCAAGAATACGGGAAGCTATACGTTCGGGATGGAAGGGTTCTATTGCATCAATCTTTTCGCCTGTACTGATAAACTTAATAGGCTTACCAATAACAGAAAGCACAGAAAGAGCAGCCCCACCACGTGTATCTCCGTCAAGTTTGGTAAGCACAACCCCAGTTAAGGGAAGTTTTTCGTCGAAAGCTTTTGCAGTGGTGACAGCATCTTGGCCAATCATTGCATCGCAAACAAATAATGTTTCAGTCGGGTTTACTAGCTTTGCAAGCTTCTCAACTTCATCCATCATTTCTTGGTCTATAGTCGTTCGTCCGGCAGTATCGAAAACCAAAACATCCCTTGAAAACTTCTTGGCATAAATAAGGGCCTCCTCAGCAATTTTTAAAGCATTGGTTTCTCCAGAAATACTGTAAACTGGGATATTTGCCTGATTTCCGAGCTGTTTTAATTGCTCAATAGCAGCAGGTCGATGTATATCACAAGCAACAAGTAAAGGTTGTCGTCCCTTCTTTTTTAAGCTTTTACCTAATTTTGCACAAAATGTTGTTTTTCCAGAACCTTGCAAGCCTGCAACAAGAATTTTCGTAGGAGGTGTTGGTGAAAATACAATGTCCGAAAGTTTTTTCCCAAGTACTTCAACAAGTTCATCGTAAACAATTTTGACAATTACCTGTTCTGGTAAGAGTTTACCTTTTACTTGAGTACCAAGGGCTTTTTGCTTTACATCATCGACGAACTTCTTTGCAACATTGAAATTGACATCTGCTTCAATCAAAGCACGGCGGATTTCTCGGAGAGCTTCCTCGATATTATTTTCAGTTATAACTGCCTGCCCCTTGAGCCTTTTTAACGCAAGCTCAAGTTTTTCCTGTAAACTTTCGAACATTTAAGTTGCTATAAAAAATTGCTATAAAAAAAGAACTACAAAATTAAAGAAAAGCATAATAATTGCAAAATATTAACCGAACTTTGATTGTTTTTCTCACTCATTGATAATAAAATTTAAATTTTACAAAATCATAATTCCTTTCGAGAAGATATGTTCATAATCAAACACAAAAATCTTCTGCTAAAATTATCAAAATAAGTAAATTAAAATTAAAAAAATTTGTATCTTTTAAATAAAATTGGTGTAGTTATGAAAAAATTATTTATACTGCTTTTATTTTATTCCATGCTCCCTTTTCTTACGGTAAATCCAAAAGTTATCGAAGTATGCCCTTCTTGCCCAATCCGAACTATAGAACAGGCAGCAAGCAATGTTAAACCCGGGGATAGTATCCTTTTGCGGGCAGGTATTTACACCAATTACAACTTCATTGCAAATTTACAAGGCACCTCGGACAATTGGATTACCATAACAAATGCGCCAAACGAAGAAGTTATTTTTCGTGGGCAAAGCACTGCCATACAATTGTCCGACCCAGCCTATGTACGAATCGTTGGTTTGATTTTCGAAGCTCAGACTTCAAATGGTGTAAACATCGATGATTATGGAACATACGATACCCCCGCACATCATATAATCATTGAAAATTGTGAATGGAGAAGTATAAACGCTACTGGAAACAACGATATGTTAAAAATGTCGGGTGTTGATTCTTTTATCGTAAGGAACTGTAAGTTCAAAAATGGTTCACCAGGGGGAAGTGGTATAGACATAGTTGGTTGTCATTTTGGCTTAATTGAAAAGTGTAGGTTCGAAAATCAAGGCTCTAATTCAATCCAAACAAAAGGCGGGGCAAGTAAAATCGTAATTCAAAAAAATCTGTTCATTAATGGTGGGCAACGAAGCCTAAACATTGGTGGCTCAACAGGTTTACAATACTTTCGACCACAAGGTGTAAATTACGAAGCTTCTGAGATATTTGTTTTCTCTAATATTTTCATTGGTTCAATTGCTCCCATAGCTTTCGTTACCGCAGTTAATTGTAATGTTATTAACAACACAGTATACAAACCAAGCAAATGGGCGATAAGAATACTTCAGGAAACAACAGAGTCACATTTTCTTAAGTGTGGCAACAACAGCTTCATTAACAATATTTTGTATTTGGAAAACACTTCAACAAATCCAGCAATAAATATTGGTTCAAATACTGCCCCCGAAACATTTATTTTTGCAAACAACCTTTGGTACAACAAGGACAATCCAAATTGGCAAGGACCAAACCTACCATCGAATGAATCTAATGGAATTAAAAATATCGACCCAATGCTTATCGAAGATAATCAGTTTGGGATTACAATTAGTAGGTCCTCCCCAGTATCAGGAAAGGGAAAAGAAGTAAATGAACCAATTGAAGACTTTTTCGATAATTTTTATAATTTACCTCGTTCAATTGGGGCTGTCGAAGTAAACCCTAAACTTTTAGGATTTGCGGCCGAAATAAGAAGTTACGAGGTACTAATCTTTCCCAATCCTGCTTTTAGCTTCATTTCATTCACAATTCCTGCAGAAAGTCAACCCAATGAAATAATTATTTATAATTCACTTGGAGAATGTGTTGTAGCCATAAATATCCAAAATCCTGAAATTACACAAATTATAGACATATCTCATTTACCTCAAGGTATCTACCTTGCGAAAGCTGGTTTATTTAGAGGAAAATTTTTCAAGATGGAATAATAAAATTCAATCAATTTACGATTTGAAATTACTACATCATTATAAAAGAAATGTTTGGATAGTAATACAATAATAATGCCGAGAAATTAAATATTTTTTCTTCTAATTTTGTAATTTTTGTATACGGTTATGAAAAGACCAAATTGGGATCAATTGTACATTACTCTTTGTTATCTTGTTGGTATGCGGAGTCGCGACGATATGACTCATGTCGGTGCGGTTATTACCGACGAAGACAATGTTCTCGTATCCACTGGTTATAATTCACTACCTCGTGGTATAGAAGTGGATAAAGATGGAAAGCGAATTAGCCGAGAAAATGGTGAAAAATATTATTGGATAGAGCATGCCGAACGTAATGCAATTTACAACGCCGCCCGACGTGGCACCCAACTAAAAGGTTGTAGAATTTACGTTCCTTGGCTACCTTGTACCGATTGTGCTAGAGCGATAATTCAAACTGGAATTTCAGAGGTTATTGTCCATCGTAATGGACAGGATTTTTACGATAAACATACAGATGGAAAATGGTCCGAACAGCATCGTCGGACGACAGAAATGTTTTTAGAGGCTGGAGTTCAGCTTCGCTATGTTACTTGCAACATTATTGTGCCGGAAATTTATATGAACGGAATTATCCATAATGCATACGAATATTTGAACCGAGAAGAGATGGAATGAAACGTTTATTAATCGTCGCATATTATTTCCCACCCTCTGGAGGCCCGGGCGTTCAGAGGGTACTTAAATACACAAAATATTTACCCGAATTCGGTTGGGAACCAATAATCTTAACAGTAGAAAATGGCACTTTTCCAGCAATTGACTACTCCCTTTTGGAAGAAATACCCCAAACCACTAAAGTTTTTAGAACTAAAATACTCGAACCATACGAAATCTACAGAATATTTACGGGTAAACCAAAAGGTATTGCAATTGATGTTAATGTAATTAAAAAAGAGGGGCAAAAGTTAAGTTTCAAAGAACAAATAGCAGAATTTATCCGGGCAACTTTCTTCATACCAGATGCACGAGTTGGTTGGCTTCTCACGGCAAAAAAAAAAGCAATTGAGATTTGTAAACAACATAATGTGAATGCAGTTTATAGTTCCTCTCCCCCATATACTTGCTCTTTGATTGCCCGCTACGTAAAAAGAAAATTAAATATTCCGTGGGTGGCTGGTTTCCGGGATCCCTGGACTGGTTTTATTTCGGCACCAAAGCGATGGTTCCTTCCTGCATTAATCGACCGTAGCCTTGAGCATTCAGTATTCAAAGAAGCCAATTTGGTGGAGGTTGCTTGGCTTGGAATACAAAAAGATGCTCAATTTAAATTCCCAGAACTCCCTTTAGGTAAATTTATTCATATTCCTAATGGGTTTGACCCAGCAGATTTTCCAGACATAAAATACAAACCAAACGATATTTTCACGATTACTTACACAGGTTCTTTGTATGGGCGACGCAATCCAGAAAGCCTTTTCAAGGCATTGGAAAATTTAATGAATGCTGGAATTGTCAAATCAAATGAATTTAAAATTAGACTTATTGGAAGGTTCGGAAATGAAATCCACCAAATGATTGAAAATACATTTATCAGAAACCAAATTGAAGTTCTTAGTTACTTGCCTCACAACGAAAGCCTTGTCCATTTAATGAAATCTGATGCTTTGTTGCTAATAGTCGATGAATCGAAAGAAAGCGATGAAATTGTTCCAGGCAAGGTATATGAATATCTTGGTACCAACAGACCTATTTTAGCAATTGGCCCCACTAATGGAGCAGTAGCAAAATTGTTGTACGAAACTCAAGCAGGGCTCGTAGCACATCAAAGCGAAATTGATAAAATAGGAAATAATTTCCTAAACTTGTTCAATCTTTGGTTAAATAAAACAAAATTTGAACCAAATTTGGATGAAATTGCCAAATATTCAAGGAAAGAGCACACACGGCAACTTTCAGAAATTCTTGATAGCCTTTGTAGAAAGAAGCTACACCCAAAAAACTAACGTCTTTCGACTAGCAAAACGAAAAAGTTAGGAGGAATTTTTCCATAACTTTTTTCGAACTCCCCCACATTTTCTATTAACACAATTTTATTTTGCGGAATGTTCATTGTGGTAGCAATTTTTGAAATAAGCCCGATTGGTTTTGTAACAAATTTGCCAACTAATATTATTTCAGAGATATTGTCTGAATACTGGGGTAATTCCTCAAACAATTTTGCAAAATCTTTCCTGATGTCCAAGTCTTGTGTGGTAGAGGCAAGAAATATTTTTTCGAATTTTTTACCCTTAAAATTAATTGTACTGCGATATAAAACCGATGAACGGTTAAGTAAAATTGGATAACTAGTCGTATATCTCAAGCCAAACGTATCTTCGGCAACCAAATCAATAATCAATGTATCTGAATTGCTAATATTTACTAAACTATCTTGTATTAACTCGATTGAACTATAAAAAGGAATTTTTTTCCCATTTCTTCTAACGAAGGTATTTCGAATCTTGAACTCAAAGTTGGAGAGCAGTTTCTCAGGCCTGGCATTAATTGAGATTTCAAGGACAGGAGGTTCATAAACTTGTTTAAGTTTGCCAAGTTTAATTGGATTAAAAAGGTTTTGGTTACTTGCTTGAACAAATAGGTAGTCCTGAATAGAATATTCAATTTTAATTAATTCCTTTAATTTTGAATACTTATGGGTAAAAAAATCTATTGCTTGTAAAATAAGTAAATGAACATCTGAATTGGAGGTATCGTATGATAAAACCACTTCGGAATTAGAGGAAATTATTCTTTTAAATAAAATAGAAATATACCCTTTTTCAAATAAATCAATAGATGGAATCAGATTTTCGTCTAAATCCTGAAAATTGACACTACTTAATAAGAATGGGTACGAGACAATTTGAGGGAACTGCACTAGCTCGTATTCGCATTCCTGAATTACTCGAACAATTGGTATTTGCACCGAAAGACTTAAATCGAGCTTTGGGGGATATTCGGTCGCCAATTCCTTTCGAATTCTTTTGGCAAGATATAAATCCAAACCACCAAGTCCACCAATACTATTTGAAGCAAAAATAGCAAGTGTGTCGTTGATGATGACAAAATCGGACTCGTCGAAACGAGTATTCAATTGACTTAAAGGAATGGGCTTATCCCAAGAGTTTTCCTTCCTAACAGAATAAAAAAGGTCGAAACCGCCAGGGCCACCAAAGCCATTGCTTGCAAAATAAAGTGTGTCGTCCGAAGCAAGGAAAGGGGTAATTTCGTTCTCATCTGTACACAATTCCTCGATTTTTTCGACATTGCCCCAGATACCATTAGGACTTCGATATGAGACATACAAATCTAACTGCCCAGGGGATTCTTTGTCGGAGGCAAAGATAATGGAAGTTCCACTTGGGGATATTGTTGGATGTAAAACGAAACAATCGCATTGCAAGCTATCAAGAGGAGTTGGTCGTTGCCATTGTCCAGCAAGCCTTTGGGTGTAAAATACATTCAAATAGGCTTGTACATTACCTTTTCGAAAAGCATTCAAAACTGCTTCTGTTTCGGAAAAGAAACTAATATAAGAAACATTTCTTGTATTTTTATTGATTGGATCTGTCAATTCCTTTGGAGATACAAAATTTAAATCACTTACAAAGAACTTAGAATTTCCAATCCTATTAGAAGCAAAGTATAGCCTACGCTCGAATCTATTCCATTGCGGGGCAAAATCGTCTTTCGAGGAATTTAATTCCCTTAAATTAATTGGGTTTGTCCATTCTGGTTCACTTGCTAAAGAAATTTGAAAGTTTATTTTGGGAAAGTGGAAAGCAAAAAGTAAAGTACTGAAAAAAATAAAAAAATAAAATGGGTAGAATTTGAGTCGCATATCATAAGTTCAAAAGATTTTTTACATCTTCTTCTTTGCCGAAAAGAACCATAATTGTCCCTTCTGAAAGAACAAGTTCAGCGGTAGGAACTCCAACCACTTCAAATTCTTCGTTCTCCCCTAAGCTAAGTAAACCTCGAGATTTCTTTAATTTTTTTAGTGTAATCAAATTAAGATTATATTTATTCCGCAACTGAATTTGAGCCAAAGTTTTGTTGAAGAATTTTTCGGGTGTCTCGATTTCGAATATCCCATATTCTTCAGTTATTAAATAATAATTCAAAACGCCTGGCATCAACAAGCGGTTGGCAAGTTGATCGGCAGCCATAGCTTCTGGTACAAGGATTTCTGTAACGTTCATCAACCTAAGTAGCCTTTCATGAATTGGGGATGTAACACGATTGTATATATTTGTAACTCCAATTTCCTGCAATATTGCGGTTGTCAATATAGAACTTTCGAAACCCTCGCCAATAGCCACAATAACAGCATCCATATCTTTCAAGCCTAAGCTTCGAAGAGCACGTTCGTCGGTTGCATTCATACAAACAGCGTGAGCTACACGATCGCTTATCTTATCAATAACATCTTGGTGGTTGTCTATTGCAAGTACCTCGGCACCTAAATCGCTTAAACGCAAAGCAAGATTCATCCCAAAATAACCGAGACCAATAACACAAAATTTTTTTGTCATTAAAGTTATTATTAATTTAAAGCAACAAAATTAGTAATATTTGTCAATTTATGTTTCACAAATTGAAGTTAATTTAATAACTTGCTTTTTTTGAAATTGGTTGTTATGGAAATAGAAAAATCTCAATCTACTGATTTTTTCGATTACGAAATTTTTGTGCGGCGCCGTGGGGAAAATGATTATGCATCTTATTGTCCACAACTTAATCTTATGATTAACGGAACCGAGCACGAGCAAGTTGTGATGCTAATGCGTAAAGCTATTGAAAAGCATATTGAAGAGTTGAAAGCAAAACAATCTGCTGACAGCAATTCATGAATAACCTACGGTCTAATTCTTTTTCCCATCTTCAAAAAAGTTGGTGGATGTCCTTAGCAATATTTTTAATATTTTCCTTTGCTTGCTTTTCCATTCTAAATCTTGTCTTCCCCGTTTCATTTCAAATCTATCCGCTATATTTCTTCATCTCGGCTTTCGTCGCAAATTCTGCAGTAGTCTTAATTCAAAATTATCGGAAGTGGCATTTCTTCGGAACAATTATCAATAAATATACTCCTACCCACTTCGTTTATGGTTTATTTTTGCCTCTTTTACTATTTTTGCCAATCCTTTTTGTTCTTATGTTTTTTGACATTAGACTTACAAATATCCAAGCTCTTGATGTATTTTTTTACATTTACTACATTGGATTTGCTGCAACAGCCGAAGAATTGTTTTTCCGTGGAGTTCTCTTTCAAATGTTAATTGACAAAAAGGGAGAAATTTTTGCGATATTTCTTAGTTCAATAATCTTTGCACTGGGTCATTTACTTAATCCAAATGTAAACTTGATAGCATTAATAAATGTTTTTCTTGCGGGGATTGTGCTTGGTTTCTTTTACATTCGAACAGCAATGTTGTGGCTTTCGATTGGCTTTCATTTTGGTTGGAATTTTTGGCAAAAACTGGTTTTGGACTCACCTATCAGCGGTTTACAATGGGGCTCTTCTCTATTAAAAACTAAAATAACCGAGCTAAATGAATATATTTTTGGCGGAAGCTTTGGCGTCGAGGGTGGATTTGTTTCCACTTTACTTTTGGTTGTCTCCGTTTTCATTGTTGCGAAAAGATTTGTTCCATGCCCAGAAGTCATTTCAAGGATATTGAGGGAAAAATATTCTGATAAAGAACTTGGCCATCAGGAAACTACCTCCTCCAAATATTGAATAACCCCCCTGTCCGAATCAAATTCAGCTTTTGCCCCAATAGCAAACGTAGCTTGGTTAGTTGTGTGCCCAATGCAAATTCCATAGCAAGAAGGTTTATTTAATTTAGCAAAATAATAGTCTATGACTTCGCCCAAAGAAAAATCCCATATGTTTGGGGAAGTAGATATGCAATCCGAACACTCACCAAAGGCAAGTCCTTTTACTTTTTCTAAGACACCAGAAAGTCTAAGTTGATTCAGCATTCTGTCGATACGAAAAGGTTCTTCTTTCACATCCTCGAGTAGCAAAATTGAGTCTTCGAATTTGTATTCGTAAGGGGTACCAAGCAAGGAACAAATAATGGAAAGGTTACCTCCAATTACAAAGCCATCGGTTACTCCAGAATTTATTGTTCGAATGTAATGGGAAACCCTAATAGAATCACCTTCGGAAGGATTTTGAATAATTGGCTTTTTGCTGGTACCCATAATTACTGAACTCAAGGACTCAAGTGTGTATCTACTAAAAGTAGATAATAAAACTGGTCCGTGAAATGTAACCAAATTGGCAAACCGATTGAAGGCAATGTGCAATGCTGTAATATCGCTGTAGCCAACAAATATTTTAGGATTATTTCGGACAATCTTGTAGTCGATTTTATCCAAAAGTTGACCGCTCCCATAGCCACCACGAATACAAAAAATAGCACGAACATCTTTATCTAAAAACATTTCCATCAAATCGTCGAGCCGTTCTTGCACCGAACGAGTTCTGTAGTTGGACCCCTTCGAGATACTACGAGAGAATTTAGGGCGTAACCCCAATTTCGCGATAATTTCACTAGCACGAAATAAGTCGTCCGGACTTGGAACCGCAGTCCCTGGTGCAACAACGCCAACCACTTGACCTGGTTGCAATGGGCTTGGTTTTATCATATTCGATGCAACTTTTGTTTTACTTAAAAGTGAAAATTTTCGAAATGCAGCAAGTTCAACAATGCTTGCACCTAGAAGTGCAATGAAATTTCTTCGCGAAAACATACAAAATAAATGTTGCAAAAAAACAATAATAAGAAAATCTTGCGAATAAGAGTTCCAGTATAGTTCTTTATCAAATTAAAATTTTCCTGCCACTAAAAAAAAATTTAATCACAAGATGCAAATCTTTTGTAAATTAAGTTTTTAGAAAAAAATGAATTTGACTATGATGAATTTCGAAGGACCAATTGCTCTTGAACAAAGCTTCATGAGAAATGAGCAGATTGATGTAGCTTCGATAGTTAAAGAGAAAAGAAATGAATTTGGACTGGTTGCATTATTTAATGAAAAGGATATTGAATTAAAGACTCGAATGATAAAGCACGCCACTGTGATAAGGCCACATTTTGCATTAACTGGTTATACAAAAAACTTTGTCGAAGATTCCATCTTGATTTTTGGGCAAACCGAGATTGAGTACTTAAACGAATTAGAGCCAGAAACCCGATACCAAAGATTACAAAAAATAGCAGAATACAGAATTCCTTGCATATTTTTTACAAATTTCGGAGAATATGAGATCGACAAAACAATTTTTGAAATTTTTTTAGAAAGGGGTATACCAATATTTGGGTTCAAAGGTAAAACACCATTACTTGTATATCGTTTAATGGATATACTTGACGACTTATTTGCACCAAAAGCATCGATTCATGGGAATTTGGTCGAGGTCTTTAGTGTAGGGATTTTGATTATCGGGGATAGTGGTATCGGAAAAAGCGAATTAACCATGGAATTGGTTGCAAAAGGACATCTCTTCATTGCAGATGATATAGTCTTTGTTATAAGAAAATATGGGCATAAACTTTTAGGATATGGCAACCAATCAGTAAAAAAGTGGATTGAAATTAGAGGGGCTGGTATTTTCGACATTACTCAATTGTTTGGCGTAAATCACTTTAAGTCTTTGTCCGAAATCGAAAGCGTCGTTTTTCTTTATTCACAAAAAAATCTAATTGAAAAAGTAACCTCATTTATGAAAGAGTATTATAAAAAACAAAACTCCAAAACAAAAAACATTGAAGATAAACTAGCATTTGAAAAAGAATTTGATGAATCAAAATTGCTCGAAGAATTTACGGAAATTCCGGACACAAATTTTATTGATGCAGAATTAAAGATTTACAAAAGAATATTAAAATATTCAATTAATACAAGATTTTCTTCTGGAACCTTTCCCGGTACCATTCTTAACGTACCCGTTATGATTAACCCTATAGATGTACACAGAGTAAGGGATATTTCAGTGATTGTCGAGGCAATAGGAAGCAGAATGAATTCAATGAAGTATCACTTTAGTGACCCAACAGAAAAGCTAAACATTAAAACTGGCCCAGAGAATTACTTGTTTCCACCCAATTTTTATAGAGAGGAATAATTTAAATTGCTTGAAAGTTAACAATTGGCTTACAATATTTTACACTGTTTTCATAAGAAGTTCAAAACATATCTTACCCCAAGAAATAGAATACCCAAGCTTAGGATAAACTTAATAATTCTTGCTGGAAGATATTTTTGAATACGGGCCCCAATATAAATTCCGATGGAACCACCTATGCCAAACAATAAACCCAATTTCCAATCTGGAGCAATCGATAAATGAGGATAGAAGGGTGCCAAAATTTCATAAATAATCACTCCAAAAAAAGAAGTAATAAAAGTACCCATCAAAGCTGGACCAGCAACGGTGTAGACTGGAAGATTAAAAAAAGTGACATAAATTGGAGCCATAATTGCACCACCCCCAATTCCATATATACCCCCAACTAATCCAACAAGGGTACTTATTAGAAAAACGGGTATGGTTTTAATTTTGAACCTTTCCCCAACAAATTCATAATCAAGGGTTTTCAAATCAAACTTTATAACCTTTGTTTTGGGGAGTTTCACTTTTCTCCTGTGGTTCAAATGATTCATTGCGATTTCGCTAAATTTTTTCTCGGCTTCAACAGTGTTCATCTTTTTCTTAGAAAGGTTGTCTCTCAAAATCCTTAAACCTATGTATAAAAGAACAAAGCCAGCAAAAATTTTGAAAGAATTTGGATTAGAGAGAAAATTGATTCTAACTAAGGCACCTAGAAAAACACCTGGTAGAGTACCAACAATTACAATCCAGGTAAGAGGCCAAACCATTCTACCTTCGCGGATGTATCGATACACTCCACTTGGAATAGCCAAAACATTGTAAAGCTGATTTGTAGCACTCACAGATGGAGAAGTAAACCCCAGTACGCTTACTTGAAAAGGTAATATCAAAAAAGCACCACTTACACCTCCCGTTGAAGTAAACAATGAAATTAAAAAAGCCACCAGGGGAGGCACAAATGGATTAACTGAAATACCAGCAACTTCGAAATACACTTAATTTCTCCTTTGAAATACATAAAACGAAAAAGTTTTCCAAATTAAATGGAATCTATCGTCGAGTATTTTCTTATAAATCTTATTTTCGTTGAACAACTCCCATGATGACTTCTCTTGACCAAAGAAATGTGTATGGTCGAAATCTTGTATTATTAAAAATTTTGCATTTTTTAACTCTTTAATAAATCTATCTTCCCATTCCTTTGGCTTATCATATTTTGAAAGGACAAAAACAGAAGAGGGAAAAGCAGAATAATAGCAATCTTTTAATAAAGTGTAGATGTGGGTAGCCCCACCAATAATTATGACTGTATCCTTTTCATTTATGTATTTGTTTAAAAAATTTGCAATCGAAGTATGTTGCCTGTGGAGTGTGTGTGCAGTTTTCGGATTTTCGTGGAAGTCGATAAATTTATCTTTATTTGTGAAATAGAAAACTGTAGGAATAGCTGTCCTATAATACCTAGGTAATGGAGTATAGAAAAGTAAAATGAAAATTGCAACTGGGGCCAAAATATACCATAATTTGCGAGGTATGTTTTTCCCCTCTTCAATAATAAACACAAAGCCAATGGAAGTATAAATCGAAAGCATGACTCCTAGTCTAATAAAATGGTAATTTAGAAATTGTCGCTCAACGGCCAAAGAAAAGAAAATAAACAAAAAACTTACTAAAAGATAAGTATGATACTTGTTTACTTTATTTATTGTATTAAATTCATGAATTAGTATTTTCCAAACACCATAGAAAAAGCCAATAGAAAACAGAAGTGAATAATGGACACCAATAATAATTTCAAGAGCATTAATTATTCTCTTAATCGATTTTTCAGATAAGTCTGCTGTTCCTTGATAATAAATTAAAAAGTCCAATATATGAAAATAATCTTTCAGAGTTCCATTTTGAAAATAGAGAATAAGATAAGGAACAAGGGAAGTTACAACGAATGAAAGCAAGAAGAGCCCTACAACATTCAATTTTTTATAAGGTTGAATACTAAGAAAATAATAAATAATAATTGGAACAATAACAATACCAAAAGAATATTTAAATCCAAATGCAATGCCGGAAAGTATTCCAGCAGCTATTGCATTAAATATTGAGTCTGGTCTTTGAAAAATTAGGATTGTTGCAGCCCCAAAAGTGAAAGCAAACAAGAATTCTGGTTGAAATATGTAATTATAATTAAATGCTGAACAAAATAGAATAAATGGTATAGGAGAAAAGTAAATTGGCCATTTCTTATCGAAAATATATGAAGAAATTTTTGAAATTGCTAAAGAAGTAAGAAGTAATAAAAAAGCATTAGCAACTTGGTATAAAATTATGTTTTTTTTGAACAGCAAATACATCAAAGCAAATATGTAATACAAAAGTGGTGGTTTTACATCTATGAAATCAACATATAATTTACCACCATTGGTAATAGCTTTTCCACCGAGCATAAAGATTGAGTAGTCGTAACCTATGGGAAGGAAAACAAAAGGAAAAATCATTAAAGAATATAACAAGATAGCAATTAAATAGGTACTTTTTTTCATTTTTAAAAAAGCAAAATTAAATAAATAAAAGGAATTAAACTTTTCCAATTATGTTTTGTCAAATTAATGTGTATAAATTAGTTAATTTTGGTAAGACAATGTCAACTTGGGCAATAAATTTGCAAACAGACAAAGAGATTATCGAGGAATATTTAAAAGGAAACACAGAAAAGGCAGCTAGCGAATTTGTTCGCCGTTATAAAAATTTTGTTTATCTTGTAGCCTTTAGGTATTTAAAAAACCACGACGACGCAGAGGATATTACACAAGAAGTCTTCATCAATGCAATTGAAAAATTGAAATACTTTCGGGGAGAAAGTTCTTTGAAAACTTGGCTTTATCGAATTGCTGTTAATAAGTCCAAAAATTTATTGCGTAAACAAAAACTTATGACTATCGTTTCCTTTGGAAACACAGTAGATGACGACGATAAGCAATTTGACTTTTCAAACAATACTGAAAACAGTGCCCTCGAAAGAAAAGAATTCGAGGAAAAGTTTCTTGAAATACTATCATCTTTGCCAGAAAAACAACGAGAGGTTTTTTCGCTGCGTTACTTCGACAATTACAGTTTCAACGAAATATCTAGTATGCTTGGGAGATCGGTTGGTGGATTGAAAGCCAATTACTTCCACGCCGTTCGTAAAATCGCTTCGGCATTAAAACAATATTTGGAGGAATAAAAATGGAAGCAAGATTATTTAACCGAAAAGATCTTGAAGAAAGAATGCCTGATTACATCTTTGGTCGGTTGCCAAAAGTGGAATTCGAAATTTTCGAACAATCTTTACAAAATTTTCCAGATTTAATTCAAGAAATTGAGGATGTAAGAAAGGTTTTTTCGAAGCTTGAGCAATCCGATTTAAATAAATTTGTCGAAAGGAAAACAAGAAACATACCCGTAAAAGTCGCAAAGAAGTTGCAACAAAGGAAAGCCCCGTTCAACATCCTTGCTCGGCCTGCTTTTGTAACAATTGTTGCCAGCTTCGCTATAATTTTGCTTACTATATCAATTTTCATTTCAAAGAATCAGCACCAAGAAATTGTTCAAACTCAAAAGACAAACAACTATTTAGCTTTACAAGATACAACCCCCCTTTTCCCTCAACTTGAATCTATCGAACAATTTGCAAACAATGACGATTTAAACTTATCTTACTTTTCTAATTTTAATTCAAGCAACATTTTCGAGATCTCCCATTACTCAGAAGCTATTGCGGATTATCTCGAGAAAGCCGTAAACGAGCAAATTGTCGATTTTCTTGGCTCCGATGCGAAACCCAGTCCAAATATCTTTGATTTCGACATATTTAAAAGACTAGATAATCTAGATGAAAGCGATTTTCAGCAAATAATAGAGGAGTTAAAACATGTTGAAATTTAAAATTAAAGTTTTATTATTACCATTGCTTATACTTTTTGTGTTAGCAACCAATTCTTACTCCCAACCAGCGTTTCGAGCAAAAGAACGTATTTTCGAGTTCAAGAAAATGAAACTTTTGGAAGTCTTGGAACTTGACGAAAAAACATCCGACAAGTTTCTTTCTAAATACACTTCAGCAGAAAGAATAATTCGCGAAAAGCAAGATAAGTTGGAGGAAGCTACATTAGATTTGGAATACTTAATTCGCAAAAAGTCGAGCAAGGAAGAAATTGCAAAGCAAACCCAAAAGGTAATTGATTTACAACGAGACTTATTAAATACAATGTTCGATCAGCAAAAAGAGATTAAATCTATCCTAACGGAGGAGCAATTTGCAAAATATATCTTGTTCGAAACAAGATTTCGGGAAAGACTACAGAAAGCTATAATTGAAAGAGCAAAAGGCAAAGGATGGGACGAACGCGACGACTCTCCAAAACCTCGTAAAAGGAAGCAACCAATCGATGAAGAGGAAATTGAAATTAACCGCTAAGTTGCACGGAATAATCTTTACAAAAAAGGGGCTTTCAATAGCCCCTTTTGTTTGCTCGAGATAAACTTTTGTTACCAATTTAAAGATAAGTTTCCTCTAAAATTAAGATTGCTCAAACCTTAATTTAGCAGTAAAAATTTTAATCTTTTGCGTTAAGATCGCGATACAAGAACCACCAATCGAAATTCTGGTATTTAGCTTTTTTATACTCAGCTGCTTTAATATCAGTAGGTGGTGGGATAATGACCTTATCACCAATAAGTTCGTTGTTAGGCCAATTTGCGGGAATAGCAACTTTCTGCTCATCTGCAGTTTGCAAACCTTTAAGCATTCGAAGGAATTCATCGAAGTTTCTACCCAACTCTTGGGGGTAATAGACAATAGCACGAATAATACCATTGGGATCAACAAAGAAAACAGCACGTACTGTGTTCTTTGCTTTTGAAGGATGTACCAAACCCAGTGTATTAGCAAGGTCGCCAGTGTCGGCAATAATTGGGAACTGAATGTTTACATTTAAATTATTTTTAATCCATTCAACCCACTTAATGTGAGAGAAAACTTGGTCGATACTTAATCCAATAAGCTCACAGTTAAGTTTTTTGAACTCTTCGTAGCGATTTTGGAAAGCAACGAACTCAGTAGTGCATACTGGAGTAAAGTCTGCTGGGTGACTAAATAAAATAAACCATTTACCTACCATATCATTAGGTAATTTCATTGGACCGTGAGTTGTTTGTACTTGAATTTCTGGAAATCTGTCGCCTATCAAGGGCATTCTTCCTTCCATTTTTACCTCATTTAAAAATTGAACAAAAGTAAAAGTTAGTGAAGATTAAATATTATTTTTATTGTAATAAATAATTGAAAAGAATAATTATTATATCTTAATATCCAAAAATCCTTTGGATATTTGAGCTTGTGCAGTAGCTTGTGCTTGTTGTGGATTTTGAATTCCGGAAGCTACCAATTGAAGCAATTGTGATTGCAAAGAGTTAGGGGAGGCACCTATTGCCTGGCGTAGTTGATCCTTTTGTATTTCTATTTGGGGATTAACTTGCGAGCTTTCATTCTGATTTTGTTGTTGATAATTTAATGGTTGTATCATCATAATTCACCTAATGTTTATGCTATTTAGAACATTACAAAAGTAATAAAAATTTAATTAATAGCAAGCCAATTTTTGCAAATTTTTTAGTTAATTTTGTATAGAATGGTGGCTTAGCTCAGTTGGTCGAGAGCGTTCGCCTCACACGCGAAAGGTCACTGGTTCGAATCCAGTAGCCACCACTCTAATTTGATCAAAATCTTAAAACTTTTCAATAAATATATCTTGTCCCAATGTAAATTTTCCTTCCTTCAATTGGACCCCAAATCATGGAACCATCGAAGTATTCAGAAAATGGGTTTTTATATGCAACTATTGGCAAAGGCTGACGGAAATCCGAGATATTTTCTGCTCCCAGATAAATTTCAAACTTTCCAATTTTGAATGTTATTTGACCGTAGAAAATCAAAAATGGTTCGAAACTGTCGGATAATCTAAATTCACTTGGATTTGATTTTGTGGAAGGAATTCTACCACCGCTGTTGTATTCTATTGTAAAGTCCAAAGATAAAGGATTAGGAGAGTAAGCTATGTTCAACAATGCTTTATGAGGACTGATCAAGGCTTTACGTTGAAATTGTTCATTTGTAGTTATCCAAACATCATTTAATCTATATGCAAAAAATGCCGTCAGATTCGAAAGTAAATCGACCATAATATCTATTTGAAAGCTATTTGAGTAGGATTTTCCTTTAAGATCGTAAATAAAAATCTTATTTGGGGAAATATCTCTGTCCACGATAGTTTGGGTGATAAATTTGGAATAGTAATATTCTAAGTTCAAAGTGAAAGGCCTACCTAAAATCTCGAAATCGTGACAATAATTTAACCCCAGATTCCACGCTTGCTCCATTGAAAGAGTATTTTCGATAATAATTTCCCTTGAGGAAGTTAAAATACTCTGATTTTCGACGATTGGCAAAGGAAAATGATAACCTTTACCTATGGAGAATCGGAAAGTATGGTTTTCGGCTGGAGAATATTTCAAATGGAATCGAGGAGTGAAAATTTTCCCAGCATGGTTGTGGAAATCTACCCTTGCACCAGCAATTACTTGAAATTCTTGTAATGGCTCAATCGTGAGTTCCGCAAAAAATCCTGGTACAGATTCCATTTTCGAAACATCTATGTTACCAATATATTGCAAGTAATTATTGTAGGAATAACTTAGGCCAAGAATAAGATTTCCACCATTATCATCTTTCAACAGTCTATCAACTTCATAGTCAAAAAATCTAAACGGAGACGTCCACAAGATGGTGGCAAAAATTGAATTCTGCTCAGTGTTGAACGTTCTCTTACCAAAAAAAGAGTTCTGTTTGTGATGCACAAAACTAAATATGGAACCAAGACTTAGAGATTCTTCCTTGTCAATCAAAAAACCATTTTTGGTTGAAATACCTATTCTTCGAATATCAACCTTGGAACCCCAAACTCCATTAGAACTCGGTTTATCGAAAAAGTCAACTTGTCCACTTTTAGAGTTATTAATCAAAGCCTGAATAAAAGTTTTGCTTTCGTAGGTTTCACTGTTATAGTCAAATCTAGAAAGTAGGTTAATTTGTTTATTGGTTGGTAAATCCAAAAAACCATCACCATTATGGTCGACTTTTTTATTGAAATAGTTCCCGTGAACAAAATTTGTAAGGACCAAATTATCCGTAATCTCTTTTTTCAAAACAATATTTCCTTCAAATCTAAAAATATTATTTAAATAATTGTTGAAGACAAGGTTTTCCTCGCTTTCTGCACCTTTTAATTCAATATTTATTTGCCCTGTTATTGATTCATACCCACGAGTAACAGAGGAGGTACCTTTGGAAATAGATATTGAGTTCATCCAAGGACCTGGTATAAAAAGAAGTCCATAATTGGAAGCAAGCCCTTGAAAGTTTGGAACCATTTCGAGCATAATTTGTGTGTAATTTTGTGCCAATCCAAGAAGTTGAATCTGTTTTACTCCAGTTATTGCATCGGAGTACGTAACATCCACTGTTGGATTGGTAATAAAGCTTTCCGAAAGATTGCAGCAAGCAGCTTTTTTCAAACCCGATGAGGTAATTATTTCAGTTTTAGTAATGCTTGACTTATCCACAATTTGGTCTGGCTTTTTTGCTTGTACGATGACTTCATCGGAGGTTAATTCAGGTTCAAGAGTAATTTCAACGAAAGACATTCCAGTTTCTACGGATACTGCTTGCTTTTTGTACCCCACAAAACTTACAATTATCATTTGATTCGGGTTTACATCGATAGAAAATTCACCAAAAGCATTAGTAAAGGTACCTCTGTTTGTTCCTTCAATAAGAATTGTAGCAGAGGGAAGTAGCTTTTTCTCCCCATTTTCGTCGATACCAAATACTTTGCCCTTTAAAGTTTTACTATTAGCAAGACTAATATTAAACATCAAAGCTACGCTGGTAATGAATAAATTTATTATTGATAATTTAGATAGATTCATTTTCCCACCTCAATAAATGTTGCCAAAATTAAATTTTTTGTGATTTAAGTTATTTTTTAGAAAGAAACGCAGATAATCAAAGTGCAGATTTATCTGAGGGGTTTAAAAGATTTGAAATAATTCTAATGTAACGAATTATTTTATTAATGGGATTAATTACATTAGTTTCGACAGATCCAATTTTTTGATTAATGTATTTGGAAACAATGCCCTTAACAAATTCAATTTTTTGAGTAATTTTAATGTTTTCGCCAATCTTTTTGGATTTCTTTTCATAAAAGAGAAGATCTATTTTGCCAAAGATTTTTTCATCTTTACAGCAATCATCAGTTGATTTTATGCTAAGTTCTGGTTTATTATTTTCGGTCGAATGGCACTCAGATTTACTTTCGCTATTACAACAAGAGTGTAATGTTTCGTGATGGGCACATATATTATAGTAAATTCCTTCAACACTAACAAAAGCTCTTTGTTGTTCCGTACAAAAATGGTTTAAAATAGTTAGCCCAGAGGAGGAAAGGACAATTCCAACGGAAAGAATTAAACTTGCAACTTTTTTAAGCAACTTTGTCATACTTTAAAATAGACGAACATTCAAAATTATATTTTTTAAATTTATTTTGCAAGCAATAAAAAAAGTTTTTTTATTTTAGTTTTTTTTAAAGGTTCAAAATGGCTATAATTCAAATTGAAGAGAAAGACAAATATTTCATAGTAAATTTAGAAGGTGATTTTGTTTCGAACGAGGACATAAGTACACTTCGTTCTACTTTAAAGACAATTTCGGAAAAGGATCATAATTTCGCAATTGCGAATCTTGCAAAAACAAACTTTTTGAGTTCAGCATCATTAGGTGTTCTTCTTTCTGTTAATGCTTTATTCGAACGCAACAGTGGCAAATTAGTTCTTGCTTCTCCAAACGATTACATTCGTAATTTGTTTAAAATAACTAAACTAGATACCATTTTCGATATTTACCCAACATTGGCACTTGCCGAAGATAAATTAATAGAAATACTAAAGAAAAAAGAAGCCTGACCTCGAGATTTCAATTTTCCATTTAGTAGGTAAAAATTGATTTTCTAAACTACTTTTGTAGCCATTTTTCAAACAATTCCTCAAACATAGCTCCAGTTATTTGGGGAAAGTTGTAAAATCCTTTTTCAAATCTTTGCCGAAATGCTTCGTAAAGACAAACTGCACAAGCAACCGAAATGTTCAAACTTTCGACCATACCTACTTGTGGTATTCGTATGTTTCCATCTGAAAGTGATACGACTGACTCGGATACCCCAGTATGTTCATTCCCAAAAACCAAAGCAATCTTTTGAGTTAAGTCAAGCCTATACACTGATATACTTTCTTGTGTTAATTTTGTGGAAAAAATTTTAAATCCACGATTCCGCAACAAAGTGAAGCATTCCTCTACATTGTCGAAGAAATTTAATTTAATCCATTTAATTGCACTTGCGGAACTTCGTTTACTTAAATCTGGAAATTTTTGTCCGCCATGATAAATTAAAGATACTTCGTAAATCCCAACAGAATCACAAGTACGAAGAACTGCAGATACATTGTGAGGGTCGTGAACATTTTCTAGGACAACCGTCAAATCAAGTTGTCGATTTTCTAAAACTCGACGGATTTTCGACTCTCTTGCTTCTGTTCGTTTCATATAAAAACAAAAAAACAAAATTACTTCATAAAACGTCTCCGTAGTTTATGATAAATTTAGAACAACTTTTAAATAAAGATAATCTGCACTTCGAAGATATTGTATTATTGCTTTCCTTAGAGGGTGAAGAATCACTCGCAAAATTACGTACCCAAGCTTTCAAGGTGATGAAAGAGAATCTTGGTGATTATGTTCACATTCGGGGTTTAATTGAATTTTCAAATATTTGCACCAACGATTGTCTATATTGTGGTATCCGTAAAAGCAATCAAAATATATCACGATATATTTTAAAAGAAGAGGAAGTTTTGGAATGTGTAAATTTCGCAATGAATAATAGCTATGCGTCTATTGTTTTACAATCTGGAGAACGACGTGATCAAAATTTTGTTGATTATGTTTGCCGTTTAGTTGAATTAATCAAATCCCAAACTCGTTGCGAAAGGTTCCCAAATGGCTTTGGTATAACTCTCTGTGTCGGGGAGCAAAGTTATCAAACTTATAAAAGGTTTTTCGATGCTGGAGCGGAACGTTATTTATTGCGAATTGAAACAAGCAATCCTAAACTTTTTGCCCAAATTCATCCACCCGAAGTTTCGTTCGAAAGTAGGAAAGAATGTCTGCTCTTCCTAAGAGACATTGGCTTCCAAGTCGGAACTGGTGTTATGATTGGGCTACCCAACCAAACATTGGAAGACCTTGCAAACGATATTCTTTTCTTCAAAGAAATCGATGCTGATATGATTGGTATGGGACCATATGTCCTTCACACAGATACTCCATTTGTGGTTTACTACGATGAATTTAGAAAAAGCAAAGAAAGGATATTTAAATTAGCTTTGAAAATGATTGCAATAACTCGATTGGTATTAAAAGATGTAAATATTGCTTCGACTACAGCATTGGACGCACTTTATCCATTAGGACGTGACATTGGACTGTGCTATGGGGCTAATGTCGTTATGCCCCTACTTACACCTGTAAAATATCGCAAAGAGTATTTACTGTACGAAGGGAAACCTTACATCGAAGTAGACCCATCAGCCTCCACAGAAAGCCTTATATCTCGAATTCAAAAGCTTGGAAGACCTATCGGTTTCAATCAACTTGGCACCTCTCTTCACTACCTAAGAAAAAAATCGAAGCAAGGGTAAATATACTTTCCATTTTGGCGATCTAATATTTTGAAAGGATTTCTTGCATTCTTAGCTTATTGATTATCAGATTTAGGTATCCAAAGATGCTTTTTCAAATCAACTGCATCCCCAACAAAAGAAACCCCTTCGGAAATTAGCAATTCTTTCATATAACAAGGCGAAGGGAAATACTTTCGACCAGTCAGCTCCCCTCGACGATTTACAACTCTGTGTGCTGGAACATCAGTCTGCTGAAACGCAAGAGAATTCAATGCCCAGCCTACCATTCTTGCCGACATCTTAATCCCAATTACTCTTGCAATGTGACCGTAAGTAGTAACTTTCCCAATGGGAATTAGTCTTACAATTTCGAAAACTTTCTCAAATATATCCTTGTTGTCCATTTTCAATTTGGTTTAACAACCAAAACTGTCAAGTCGTCGAATAATTTTTGAGTATCGTTGCTAAAACAAACATCTGTTAAAATTTTTTCGATCAATTGGTTGGGAGATAATTCAAAGTTTTTCTCAATAACTTCAATTAGTTTTCTCTCTTTCGAAAAGACCTCGCCTTTCAATTGGTCCTCGATAACACCATCGGTAATGAAAACAAAGCAATCATTCTTTTTGTAAGGAAGACTGGCTACTTGGCAAGTTTCCTCAAACTTATTTGAAGGTAAGATTCCAAGAACAATACCCGGTGGAATAATCTTATTAATGCACTTTTCTGTTCCATCGAAAAGATATAAAGCTAAATGCCCTGCTCTAACCAAAGTTGCAATGGAATTTTTAACATCGAATTGGCATAGAATCGCAGAAATATAATAGTTTTTTTCGATACTGCATACCAGCAATTCATTTGTCTTCAACAGCATTTCCTTAAGTGGTAGGTTAAATTCATTTAAGGTTCGAAGGATTCCTTGGATTTTCGACATATAGAGAGCAGCAGAAATCCCTTTACCGCTAACATCTCCTACCACAACAGTAAATTTATCCCCGTTTTGAAGGAAATCGAAAAAGTCGCCTCCAACCTCCAATGCAGGAATAGTTACAGCCGCCACTGATAAACCTTTGGGGTTGGGCATTTCTTTGGGCAAAGATGCAAACTGAATCTTTTGAGCAATTTCCAACTCTTGCTTATATCGTTCCTGATTGGCTAACTCTTGGAAAAGCAAAGAATTTAATATTGCAATTGCAATGTTCTTCGAAACAATTTCGAGAAATTCGATGTCTTCGAAAGTATATCTAGTTTCGGATAGTTTTTCTCCAAGCAAAAGTGTACCAAGTATCTTTCCTTCATACTTTATTGGTAGGAAATATAAATAATTATATTTTTCCATAAGCTTAGTGAAAGGGTCCGAAAGAAGGTTGAAACTTGTTAGTCCCTCGGCTTCAGAGGAAAGCTCCAAAAAGAACGAATATTTTTCTTTTAAAAAAGAAATAAATTCTTCCTCCTTCTCCTTAAAAAATTCCAAGCAACATAAATTATTATCTTGGTAAATTAACAGCACTACTTTTTTCAAAAACATAGATTTTTCAAGTTCCCTTACAACATTTCGAGCAAGATCGGGAAGACTAATGTTCTGAATAATCAATTCCGAAAGTTCTGCAGCAGTCTTTTTGTAATCAAATTTAGCTCTATAAAACTTTTTCAGTAGAAATTTATTTGTCTTTTTCTTAATCTTGTATATTAAAAGGATAAACAGAAGTGAGAAAAGAATAATTGCAACTTTTTCATATTGAAAATTTTTATGTGCTGGTAGTGGTCGGTTTAGAACCTCTATTTTTGTGCCAGCAAGATGGAGATTAGGGAATTTGATTGTGATAATGCTAAGTGTATAGAAAGTAAAAACAATTAGAAGTAAGAAGAATAAGTCTAATCCTAATTTACTTACAATGTACAAAAAATTTCTTCTAATCTTGTAGTAAATTCCAAAAAAACGATATTTGTTCAAAATATAAAAGAAAAGCAAGGGGAAAAATCCCAACAAGGAATAAAACATTATCGATAAAACACTTTCGTACCCTGAATAGGTCAATAAGGAAACTGTGTATACGATAATTACAATAACTAAAAGCCGTAAAAACGAGAGCAATTTTTTCCCTATTTTATGTGGGTCCGGAATTATTTCTCTTTTATAAAACAAATTCAAGGCAATACGATATCCAACAATTGGAAGGAAAGACAAATTTACAATGAAAGAAGACAAATTTCCTGATAAAAAGAAAAATGAAAATAAAACCAAAAAGAAAGTCAAAAATGATATTACATAAATCGTTGCAACAATTTTTTTTCTGCTAAGAAGTTTTTGCTGCTCGATCGGAAAATAAAGCAAAAAATGGGACAGAAAACCAAAGGAAAGGGATAAAGAGAATGCCACAACTACTACCCAAATTTGTCCAATAAGGATGTTTTCGCCTCCTCTATGGTAAGTTGTAATAAATATAGCAGAAAGCAAAAGAAAAGATAATGCTAAAAGTCGAATAGGAAACTCGTTGCAGTGCTTTAAGCCAAGAAGAATTGCAAAGAAAAGAAATATTGTACCGATAAGATAACGATAAATTGAATCAAATGTAATGTTAAAAGCAGCCAATTTAATTTCTTTTGTAATTATTTCATTGCCACGAAGTATTTCATATTTTACCGGTTTGCTTGGATTTGCATTTATAAGAATCAAGTCTGCTTGTCGCTGATTTGAAAACTTCTGTTGATTTATTGAAATGATTAAGTCCCCGGGTTTCAATCCAGCTTCTTCGCTTGCTCCCCCAGACTTAACCCAATAGATAATTACAGCTGAACCCAAATAGGAAAATTTGGCAAGATTCAGTCGGTTTCGCTTGACAAAAATATTTCGAATTAGGTTTTTATTTCGGTCGAAAAATTTTACATTAGCAATATCCTTACTTAAATTAATAGCCTGGATTAAGCTAATAGTATCGGAAGTACTAATATTATTAATAGCAATAATTAAGCTTCCTTCTGGAATAAAGTCTAGCTCGGAAAATTCGTTTTCCTTTTGGAAACCTACAATCTTCTCAATATTAATTATTCTCGATGGCGGGTCGGTAAAAAAGTTTTCATCAGTGGGCAACGACAAAGATCTGATTTGTAGGTAAACACCAAAACCAATAATAAAAAACGTTGCAAATAAAAAAATCAATCTGAAACTACTATTTGGTAATTTCCTTAACATCAATACGAATAAAACAAATCTAAATTAACGAAATTATACTGACTAAGTTACATTAGGTTGAACATTGAATAGTCGAATTTGTTGATTATTAGAATCATAATTTCGAATTATGTCATAAATTTCTGGGATTGAATTAGCAACTTCCCAAATCTGCCGGTGTTCCTTCCTCATAAAGTTTTCGTCCACGGCTTTGTTTAATTGTTGAATCAAAGGTAAATAGTAGTTATTAAGATTGCCAATAATTATTGGGGAAGAAATTAAGTTCAATCTTTTCCAAGTGATAGCTTGAAGTAGTTCTTCGATTGTACCGCAACCGCCGGGCAAGGCGATGATACAATCTGCTTTATTAATCATCAATTCCTCTCGCTCGTGCATTGTTTGAACTTCAATAAGTTTTGTAATACCATTGTGTCCCAGTTCGTAAGCTTGCATAAACTTTGGAATAATTCCAATAATTTTGCCACCGTTATCGAGCACTCCTTGAGCAAGGCAACCCATTAAACCAACTTTTCCACCACCATAAATAACCGTTTTATTGTTGCGTGCAAGGATAGAACCTAGCTCATAAGCGGAGTCGAGATAGTATTGGTCTACCCTACCGCTAGATGCACAAAAGCATGTTAGATATTCAATCATCCTTAGCCTTTAAAAAGAATTCTCACGAATTTACGTTTTTTTGATTTTAATTTATTGACGGGAATATTAATTAAAACATTATTTTCGTCTTTTTTATATTTTAAAAGTAAAAAATTAATTCATGGATAACAACGTACTATTTGCATTTGGATTAACAATAATTGCTGGTGTTTCCACTGGAATTGGTAGCATTTTGGCATTTCTTTCAAAAAGTTTCAGCCCAAAATATCTTTCAGGTTCCTTGGGCTTTTCTGCTGGTGTAATGATATATGTTTCTTTAGTGGAAATGTTTGCTCAAGCAAAATCCTCGCTTGTGGAAATTTCTGGAACATTTACTGGATATTTTATCACAATAGCATCTTTTTTTGGTGGAATTGCAATTATTGCCCTTATAGATAAGTTTGTCCCAACATTCGAAAACCCTCACGAAATTGGAGTAATAAAATCCAATGCTGGCGATCTTGGTAATGGAAGTAGAAGATTACTTAGAACTGGAGTTTTATCTGCTTTTGCAATTTCGATACACAACTTCCCCGAGGGACTCGCCACATTTTTTGCTGCATTGAACGACCCATTTTTAGGAGTTAGCATCGCAATAGCTATTGCAATCCACAATATTCCAGAAGGAATTGTTGTTTCGGTTCCAATTTACTATGCAACTCAAAATAAAAAGAAAGCTTTCGTCTACTCATTTCTTTCTGGGTTTGCAGAACCATTGGGGGCGATTGTTGGTTACATACTTTTGAAGAACTTTTTAAACCCACTTTTATTTGGAATAATGCTTTCTGCAGTAGCGGGTATAATGGTTTTCATTTCTCTTGATGAATTACTTCCAACTGCCGAAAAATTTGGTGAACACCATACAGCAATTTATGGATTAGTTGCTGGAATGGGTGTTATGGCTTTTAGTTTGTTAGCATTAACCAAATAAATGTAAATCATTCTTTTATCCCTGTTTCTATCCAAGGTATTTGTTTGGTCGCTAAAACACTAAACCAAACAGTTTATTTATTTAACAAACTTTATTAGTAATATTCTAGATTTAAAGAAATTATTATTTTCAAGCTCAAAACGGGGTTTTTCACTTAAATTTTAAATTATTCAGTTTACTCAAAACTGATGAATTTCAAAATCTATTGAAAGTGTGAAAATTAATTTTGCCGTAAATATTAAATTTTTTAATTTTGTAACTCTTTATTTTTTGAAGGACAAAAATGCCAAAGTTAAAGACAAAATCATCGGCAAAAAAAAGATTTAAAGTAACTGCAACTGGGAAGTTGAAGCGAGAGAAAGCATATCGAAGTCACATTTTAACAAAAAAGAATAGACAACGAAAGCGTAATCTAAGGCAAAATGATTTGGTACATCCAAGTGATGCACAAAGAATTAAGAAAATGCTTGGGTTAGCGTAATTTCGATAAATTAAATAAATGAATATTTATAAAATGTAACACAACTTTAGGCGAAAGGGGAAGATGCTCCCCCTAAGCCAAAAAAAGGAGGTTAATATGCCAAGGGCAGTAAACAAAGTAGCATCAAAAGAAAAAAGGAAGAAGTTCCTTAAGTTGGCAAAGGGGTTTTGGGGACGGAGAAAAAACGTCTGGACCATAGCAAAGCACCATATTGAAAAAGCATTGCAATATCAGTATCGAGACCGCCGGCTGAAAAAACGACATTTCCGAAGGCTTTGGATAATCCGAATTAATGCTGCTTGCAGAATGAACGGAATCAACTACTCACGCTTTATGGGTGCACTTAAAAAGAAAAACATTGAAATCAATCGAAAAATTCTCGCAGACTTTGCAATGAATAAGCCAGAATACTTTGCGAAATTGGTAAAATTTGCTTTGGGCTAAATTTCCCTTATTCCTGGGTTAATGTTTAAAAAATCAACGAAATCAATTTAACAAACAAGGAGGCTTTCTCTCCTTGTTTAATATTTATTCCCAAATGTAAAATTTACTTAATTTACAACTTATTTTTAACAGCAATTTAATTTTGTTCTTAGCAAAATAATCATGATTGAAGAAATCAAAAAAGTAGAAGAAGAGGTAAAAGAATTCCTAGAGAATTTGCGAACTCGAGACGAACTCGAAAAATTTCGCAACCAATTTCTTGTAAAAAAAGGGAAAATCCAGCAACTTTTCGAAATGATGCGAGAACTACCTAAAGAAGAAAAACCAAAAGCTGGGCGTCTTTTGAACGAACTAAGAAATTTTGCCGAAACAACATACAATGAGCTTCTGGAAAAGATATCTATAAATCAAGAAAGAAAATCCAAAACCGATTTAACCCTACCAGGAAGGCTTGATTATTTAGGGCATCGGCATCCCATTTATCAAACAATGAATAAAATGGTGGATATTTTTGTCCAATTGGGCTTCAAAATCGCCGAAGGTCCCGATATTGAAGATGAATACCACAACTTCGATGCATTGAACTTTCCCTATGATCACCCTGCTCGCGATATGCAAGATACTTTTTTCATAAAATCGGAAAAGAAATTACTTTTAAGAACTCATACTTCCCCAGTCCAAATTAGAGTTATGCATTCAACAAAACCACCAATTCGATATATTATGCCTGGGCGAGTATATCGCAACGAAGCAATATCAGCTCGCTCTCTTGCAGAATTTCATCAAATAGAAGGGTTGTATATAAATCATAATGTAACCTTTGCTGAATTAAAAGGAACAATGATTGAATTTTCAAGAAGAATGTTTGGGGAGAACCTTCGTTTTCGTTTTCGTCCTTCTTTTTTTCCTTTTACAGAACCAAGCGCAGAGTTGGATATTAGTTGTTTTCTTTGCGAAGGGAAAGGATGCCGAGTTTGCAAATACACTGGGTGGTTGGAAATTGCTGGATGTGGTATGGTTCACCCAAATGTCTTAAAAGCAGGAGGAATTGATCCTGAGGAATACACTGGTTATGCTTTCGGTCTTGGAATAGAACGAGTTGCAATGCTTTTGACAGGCATAGACGATATTAGAATGTTTTATATTAATGACCTTAGGGTACTTACACAATTTTAATAAATGAAAGTTGAATTATGATTTACTTAAACAATGCAGCAACAAGTTTTCCAAAACCCAAGGAAGTTAGAGATGCTGTATTAGCATCGTTCAATGGTCCATTAGTCCACTTTTCACGCACAGGATTAGAGCGTGAAGATGATGATATTATTTACCTTTGTCGAGCTAGACTTGCTGATTTACTCAACATCGATGACCCATTGCATATCATTTTTACTTCTGGTAGCACCGAAGCTCTGAATTTAGCTATCAAAGGGTTGCAATTGTATGGAGGAAACGTCGTTACCACTGCTATTGAACACAATTCAGTAATTCGCCCACTAAAAACATTAGAGAAGGATGGAAAAATTAGTCTTACAATCGTTGAATGCGACAGAAACGGCTACATCGAACCACAACAATTTTCCGAAGTTATCCGTGAAGACACGAGAGCAGTCGTTGTAAATCATTGTTCAAATGTTACAGGAGCAGTTCTCGACATTAAAGAAATTTCAGAAATTGCTCATTCAGCGGGAGCTTACATAATAGTCGATGCTTCTCAATCTGCTGGAAGTATTCCTATCGATTGTAAAAGCTGGAACATTGATTTACTTGCATTTACTGGCCACAAATCATTGTATGGAATGCAAGGGATTGGTGGTTTATATATCAAGGAAGGAATTGAGCTACAACCTCTTAAAGTTGGTGGAACTGGAATCTTAAGCGAATTATTGCTGCAACCTGAAGGGCTACCAATACATTATGAAGCTGGAACCCCAAATACCCCAGGGATTATTTCACTTTATGCTGGGGTGCAGTTTGTCCTTCAAACTGGGTTGGATAAAATAATTGAACACAAAAAGAAATTATATAACGTTTTGTTCGATAAATTGCGAGATAATCCAGACATTGAAATCTATAGTCCCGAAAAAAATACCAGTTATTCCAACTTTTGCTTTAATGTAAAAGGTATGGTACCCGAAGAAGTGGGATATATTTTAGAAGCCTCATTTGATATTTGGGTAAGAACGGGTTTGCATTGTGCACCTTTGATGCTTCCATATCTTGGGGTAAAACCATGGGGAACTGTTAGAGCAAGCCATTCATATTTTACAACAGAAGAGGAAATATATTCTTTTATCCAAGCATTACAAAAAATCACTACAATTCCAAAAAGAAAATGAAAGTCTTAAAACAAAAGAAAATAGAAGATTGCTACGAAAGCAGTAATGCAATAGATTTTTTATTGAGTTGTCCGATCACCAAAGAGTTTGCAGAACATCTGGGAAAACTTGGAAAATTTTTGCTATTCGAAGAGTTTAATCTTCCTTATTTCAAAGTCATCGTAAAAGGAGAATACACAATTAAAGGAGCTCTAAGTAAAAAGACAATTAGAATTTTACTGCCAGAGGATGTTAAGGATTTTCCCCTCGACAATCTTGTTGAGTATATAAATAATTATGAAAAAAGAAAGGAGAAAAAATGATAAAGAAACTTTTAGATTTCTTTTTTAAAAAGAAACAACAAGTAATAGAAAGCGAGAAAATAGCAAAAGAGAAACAACAAAAGCAAGGAAAACTTACCCCGAGAGAGCGAATTGAAAAAATTGTGGACCCGGGATCGTTTCACGAATGGGATATGTTCGTGCAACAGGCTTCAACTGATTTAGGACTGGACAAAAAATTCCTTCCTCGGGACGGTGTTATTACTGGAACTGCTAGTATTATGGGTCACCCAATTTGTATTTATGCACAAGATTTTTCCGTTGCGGGGGGTTCGCTTGGTCTTGCTCATGCAAGAAAAATCACTAAAATTATGGACCATGCGGTTAAACTTGGCATACCTATTATTGGTATCAATGATAGTGGAGGGGCGAGAATTCAAGAAGGAGTCAATTCCCTTGCTGGTTATGGTGAAATTTTCTATCGAAATACAAGAGCTTCGGGTGTAGTTCCCCAGATTTCGATAATTCTTGGACCTTGTGCTGGTGGAGCTGTTTATTCCCCAGCACTAACAGACTTTGTTTTCGTTGTGGATAAAATATCGAAAATGTTCATTACGGGTCCGGAGGTAATCAAAACAGTACTTGGTGAAGAAATTACTATGGAAGAGCTTGGAGGGGCAAGGGTACAAGCCGAAATCGCTGGTAATGCTCACTTTTTCGCTGAGTCAGAAGAAGAATGTTTTGAACAAGTAAAAAAATTGGTAACGTTTATACCTTGGAATAATCAGAAAAAGGCAGATCCATTCCCACCAAAACCACCAAAAGTTAACTACAAAATTTCACAAATTGTTCCGGAAGATCCTCGTCAACCCTATGACGTTCGTAATGTAATAAAAGCAATAGTTGATGATTCGGACTTCTTCGAAATTATGCAATATTTTGCTCCAAATGTAGTTATTGGTTTTGCAAGATTGAACGGAGAAACAATTGGAATTGTTGCCAACCAACCTATGGTTCTGGCAGGGGTATTAGATGTTGATTCATCTGACAAAGCTGCACGATTTATTCGTTTCTGCAATGCATTTAACATACCATTGGTTACTTTAGTGGACATTCCTGGATATTTACCTGGGGTCGACCAAGAACATTCCGGAGTTATTCGTCATGGAGCAAAAATTTTATACTCATACAGCGAAGCCACAGTCCCCAAAATTACAGTGATTATGCGCAAAGCTTACGGCGGAGGTTATATTGCAATGTGTTCTCGCCACTTGGGAGCCGATTTTGTATTTGCCTGGCCAACTGCAGAAATTGCTGTGATGGGACCAGAAGGAGCTGCAAACATTATTTATAAAAACGAAATTGCAAATTCTTCCAATCCTGAAGAGACCCGTAGGCAAAAAGTGCAAGAATATATCGAAAAATTTGCTAATCCTTTCGTTGCTGCTTCAAATGGTTACATCGATGCAGTGATAGACCCAGACGAAACTCGAAAATATGTTCTCCATTCCTTGTTTATTGCAAAAAACAAATCTGAACTTACATTGCCCAAAAAACATGGAATTCCACCTTTTTAGGATTTAGATATGGATGAAAAAAAGAATTTTTCAGAGTTTATTATTGACGAAACAAAATATCTTACACTTCTGCCAAAAAAATTCCAAAGAAGGAAGAAATATCAACCATCTGATTATTCAAAACTTCGTGCTTTTATTCCAGGTACTATTAATAAAATTTATGTCGAAATAGGCCAGGAAGTTCACAAAGGACAACCTCTTTTGGTGCTAGAAGCAATGAAGATGAAAAATGATGTTTTCTCCCCCCTGAATGGTAAAGTAAAATCAATTAATGTTAAGGTCGGCGAGGTTGTAATAAAAGACCATATATTAATGGAGCTCGAATTTTAGTTTTTTCTCAAATACAATAACAACGCAGTTAATTTTAACATCAATTTACCAAGAGCATCATTGTTGAATGATGTGACTTAAGGTATCTATATTAATATTATTTATATATAGATTTTAACTGCTGCAAATATTAAGTTTAGAAAATAAATTTAATCAATTTAACTTTTTCTTACAGTTTAAAATAATTTTCGCAAATAATAACTAAGTAATAAAAAGCTAAACAAAAGGGATTTTCACTACTTTTGCTGGGAAAAACTTGCCGCGCGATTGAATTTGTATTTCTGTGTCTGGTTTTGCATAATCCAGTTGGATATATCCCATTCCAATGGGTTTACCAAGAACAGGGGAAATATTTCCACTTGTAACAAATCCAATTTCTTTATCATTATCAAAGATTTTGTAATTATGCCTTGGGATAAATCTTTCAGAATAACCAACAAAACCTACCAACTTCCTTTTGGGTCCTTCTTCTTTAACTTTTGAAATTACTTCAAAGCCATTAAAGTCCCCTTTCTCCAACTTAGTTATCCATCCTAAACCAGCTTCAATTGGATTTGTAGATTCATCAATATCGTTACCATATAAGCAATAACCTTTCTCTAGTCGAAGAGTATCACGGCAACCCAATCCAACAGGTTCAATGTTGAACTCTTCACCAGCATCGAAAATGGCATCCCATAATCTTTTTGCCACTTCATAATCCCCGCGGAAATACAATTCAAATCCAAGTTCACCGGTGTAACCAGTCCTAGAAATTAGCATCCCAACATCAGCAAGCTTACCCTGGGTAAATGTATAGTACTTCATCTCCTCCAAGTTAGTTTCTGTTAATTTTTGTAATGTTTTAAGTGAACTGGGTCCTTGCACTGCAAGTAAGTTAATTTCGTCGCTGATATTTTTGACTTCCACATTAAAATTCTTTGCATTTTCGAGACACCAGTTGAAGTCTTTTTCAATGTTTGCAGCATTGACAACGAACATAAAGCGATCTTCATCCAAACGGTAAACAAGCAAATCGTCGACTATTCCCCCGTGGTTATAACACATTGCAGAATATTGAACTTTACCGGGGTACAACTTGCTTGCGTCATTAATTGTAATCTTTTGAACATAATTAATAGCTTCGGGTCCGACAATCTCGAACTCGCCCATATGCGTAACATCGAAGACTCCAACATTTTTTCGAACAGCAAGATGCTCGGCAATAATGCCCTTTTGATACTGGATTGGCATTTCAAATCCAGCAAATTCAACCATTTTGGCACCAAGTGCCTTGTGAATGGGATTGAAAACAGTTAATTTCATTTTGTTCAACTATTTAAAAATGCAATTTAATAAACGAAATTAATCTTTGTAAAAGATTTGGTTTTCCACTAAGGAAGAATTTTATTCACCAATAAAGATGTAGCTTTCTAAATTGGATTTATTAAATGCTGATTAATGAAAAAAACTACTAAAATGCAAAGCCAAAGAAGCCCAACTTGCGGCTATTTTGAAATTTTGAAAGAATAAAAAAGTAATTTATCAAAAAGTAATAAATTTCTCTATTTTTTGCAATTTCTTTTTTCCAATGCCTTTTATTTGGAGTATGTCTTCTTTCCTCTTGATTTTTTTGGTTTTACGAAAATCAATTATACTTTGAGCAGTTTTTTCGCCAATACCTGGAAGCCTCATCAATTCCACCCGCGATGCTGTGTTGAGGTTGATTTTTACAAGAGTATCTGTTTCTTTCAATTTAAAACTTCGACTTTGCGCATTGAATTGATTTGCACTTCCAGTATCTACTGGATTCCCGTAAATATCAGTTCCGACAAAGCTTTTTCTTTCAGCTTCTGCAAGACTATCAACAAGGTGGGCAATATATTTGGCAATTTCTGCTTCCTTTTTGTTAAACTCGAATAATCTATTAAAAGAACCTATTAAAAGACCAACAAAAAGCAAAGAGGCAAATAATACTTCTTGCTTAGTAAAATTTAAGTTGTTCTTAAAAAATACCAAGACTTTCTCGAATAAATTTGCCATAGATTTCGTTTCAAACTACTTTCTTTTCCTTTTGGTTGGACTTTTTGATTGGATACTTTGTATTTTCTTATCGAGCTCATTCAAGACTTCTTTTCGCACCTTTTCCAGCTCGGCGTAAGCTTCTTTTTTAATTTTTTCAAATGCTTTTTGCTCTTTCTGAATTGTACGCTGAAGTTCTTCGTCGAGTTTTAGCTTAAATTTTTCGAGCTCAAGCTTTGCTTTTTCTTTTGCAAGTGAAATATTTTGCTTCATATCAACTTTTGCTTTCGCAATTTTTTCATCTGCTATCTTTTTTGCTTCTTTTACTTTTTGTTTTGCTTCTGCTTTAAGTTTCTTTAATTCGAAGCTGGTAGAAGAAGTGTCGACCGCTTTTCGTTCCTTTGTCCTTAAAGTATTAGTTTTTGCCTCATTTTCTTGGGCAAAATGATTTTCTAAAGTAAGGAAAAAGGAAAAAGCAAAAACCAAAATTGCAAAATACCTATTCATTTTCTAAAAAAATTTATCCTACAAAATAGCTACAACAATTCTTCTTAAAGTTTTCTGCTTGATAAATTTAAAACATAATTAAAATTTATGCCAAAGGAGAAATTAGAGGCAATTTGTTCACCTTTGAAATACTGATAGATTGGAATTTCAACAAAAGGCGAAATACTTATGTTACTAAAAATATAGGTAATTCTTGGTACAAACATAAACAAATTGGCACCGGAATTTGGATAAATGGTGTCTTGGTACTTATCTTGAAACAAGTGGGAATATCTTAACTCCCCAACTGTAATAAAGTTTCCAATAAACCTTCGAGAAACAAAAATCGAAGAGGTGAATGAAGGACCAAAATGAAAGTCTATAGAATTTTTAAAACTAAAGTCGCCACGAACAAATAATAGAAAATTTAAAGCATACCGAGGTAAAGATTTTTGAACTAATCCGAAGCAATAAAATCCAAAAGCGCCATTCGACGGTTGGGTTGCAATAGGATATTTCTCAATGTCCTGAAATTTCATCAACGGAATACGCAAGCCACTACCTGCATTAACTATAAAGTCTGAGGTTTCTGACTCGTACAGGACATGGCGAATACCGGCGGAAAGGTTGGAAAACCCATAACCCTTCGTTTTGAAACCATAATTGTCTAATAGTTTAATATTGTAATTAAAGGCAACATCAATTGAAGTGTAATGTGTAATTCCGTAACTAAAAAAAAAGTCGAAGGAATGGTAGGAGTAGTCCAAAGATCCAGAAATCGATTTCGATCCTTGAAATCTGCTATCACTAAAACCATGTTTGTACATTGCATCAATATTTAAACGCTTTTTTGCAGTATGAGTAAGCTCGCTCGAACCAATCCAATGCAAGGGTGGAAGAAACTGCTGACTCGCACTACATCCACATTGGCTTAATGCATAACTTTGGGCGGTAAATAAAAAGATTAATGAGAAAAATAAATTGTAGATCCTTTTATTCATTGTCCTCAAAGATAAATTCTTTTTTTAAAAAACACAAAGTAATAAAAATCTACCATATTTTAATAATTATTGAAACATTTTTAATTCGAATGACTTCTTGTTACTTTGGGCAAGTAGATTAAAACATTACTTAACAAAGTTAAATTAATATTTTATTATAAATAACCAAAAATAAAAATTAATATTTGCTAATATCTTAATTATCATTGTTATCATTCGAGCTCGACTGTTGTTGCCTCTAACTAAAAAAACCTGATAAAAATTATCTCAATAAATTACAAGTAAATTTTGCTTAATTTGCATATTTTTAAATTATTTCCCTAGATATGAGAATTTCTTACAACTTGCTTAAGGAATTTGTTGAACTTACAAGAAGCCCTAAAGAAATTGCAAGTTTACTTACCTCCATTGGCTTTGAAGTAGAAGAATATATTGATTTCAACGAGAAATACAAAAATATTGTCGTTGGGGAGGTAAAAACGTGCGAAAAAATTTCAGAAAAACTTTCATTTTGCACGGTTTCCGATGGAAAATTGGTCCACAATGTTGTCTGTGGTGCACCAAATGTCTCATCTGGCCAAAAAGTTGTTCTTGCATTACCCGGTGCAGTACTACCAAAAGACAAGTTAGAAATTAAACCAACGACCATTCGTGGTTACCTTTCCAATGGTATGATTTGTAGCGAGGAGGAACTCGAAATTGGGGATTGTAGTACCGAGATTTTTGTTTTAGAAAACAACGCTCCATTGGGAAAACTATTTAGCGAATATTTTGGCTTGAATGATTTTATATATGAAGTGGGCATAACCCCAAACCGAGGAGATTGCCTTAGTCACTTAGGAATTGCAAGAGAACTTTCTGCCTATTTAGATTTGCCACTGAAAATTCCTTTTGATAAAGCGGAGGAATTAGAGTCTGCAAATATCGAAAGTTATATTAATATCGAAATTCTCGATTCGGATAAATGCCCGAGATATTCAGCAAGGTTAATTAGGAATGTTGAAGTCACTGAATCACCAATTTGGTTGAAATCAAAACTGATATTGCTTGGGCTACGCCCAATTAATTCAATTGTTGATGTCACAAATTATGTGATGATGGAACTTGGACAACCTTTGCATGCGTTCGATTACGACAAATTAACCAAAAACAAAATAATCGTTAGAAGTGCGAAGGAAGGTGAAAAGTTTATTACACTTGATGGAAAAGAAAGAGAATTAGACAATACAATGTTGATGATTTGCGACGGAGAGAAGCCAGTGGCGATCGGTGGAGTTATGGGTGGCCAAAATAGTGAGATTTCAAAGGAAACTAAAAACGTGCTCTTGGAATCCGCATATTTTGAACCAACATCAATTAGGAAGACATCGAAAAAACTTGGCTTGTCTAGCGAATCTTCGTATAGATTTGAACGGGGTGTTGATTACAATAACATTGTCTTCGCATTGAACAGAGCAGCAAACTTAATCTCGTTACTTTCCAAAGGCAAGCTAGTTACTGGATACATAGACATTTATCCCAAGAAACTCCCGAAAAAATTTGTTTCGTTCCGCTTCGATCGAGCTCGTGCAGTAATCGGAGAAGAAATTTCCAATGAAAAAATAAAAAAAATACTAAACAACTTGGGATTCAAAGTATTTGAAGAGTCCGATAACAAATTGATTTTTGAGGTCCCTTCCTATCGTTTTGATGTCGAGCAAGAAATCGACTTAATAGAGGAGATCGCAAGATTTTATGGCTTCGACAACATCCCCGAAGATAGAAGTTTTTCCGTTACATATAGTGGCGATTTGAGTAAAATACCATTGGATATACCACCATTAAGAGAAAAGATAAAAAGCTATTTCTTGAGCCGAGGTTTTACTGAAATACTCACTCAAAATCTATACAGTCCCAGAAAAACTTCGGTGTTCTACAATGGTGAACAAATTGAAATCGCAAATCCGCTTGGCGAAGAATACTCAATAGTTCGTCCCAGCATCATTCCTTCAATATTAGAAATAGTAAAATACAACATAAATATTGGCAAAAAGGATTTCAAATTATTCGAAGTAGGAAAAGAATTTAGAAAAAACGAGGATTCTCGAAGGTTCATCGAAGGAATTGAAGAACAAGAAGTACTTGCAATTGCAATGTCTGGCCTTTGTTTTCCGTTGCAATGGGGATTCACAAACAGAAAGGTTGATTTTTATGATGTCAAAGGTATTGTAGAGCACTTTTTGCAATCTTTCAAAATTATAGACTATGAGATAAAATGTGAATCAAACGGAAACGAGATTTTTAGCAATGAGCATGGAAATATCAAGATTTTGGGAAATATCATAGGTGAATTTGGTTTAATTTCTGATAAAGTAAGAAAATTATTTGACATCGAAGAAGAAGTTTACCTTATCTATTTAAAACTTGAAACGATTTTACATAAAGAACTAAAGATAGGAAAATACGAAAAGATATCTCCCTTCCCCGTAGTCCGGCGCGACCTTGCATTTATATTTGATGAAAGTATTCAAGCAGAAAATGTATTCCAAGCTATTAAACAATCAGGGGGAGAGTATTTACGCGAAACCATTCTTTTCGATGTTTTCAAAGGGAAAAATATAGGAGAGGGAAAGAAAAACTTAGCTTTTGCCCTATTTTTTAGTTCAAACGAAAGGACATTGACAGATGAAGAAGTCCAAGAATGGATTAATCAAATCGTTGAAAGAGTGAAAATCGAGACTGGTGGGGTTTTGAGAGTTTTCTAAATTTGACTTTTAAAAAAGTATATTTTATATATGGACCAAATTGAATTTGAAGAATCAAAGTTCAAGCCCAGTGAAAGTGTCCAGATTGTTATAGAAAACCTATGGACAGCAATTCGTGGGTTTGTCGAAAAGTACAAAAAACAAGTAGATCAGAATAATTTACTAAAACAAGAAAATACCAAATTGAATACCCTTGTTTCGGAGCTGAACGAAAAGGTAGAAAAATTAGAATTGGACATCAAAACCATCGAAGCAAAGTGTTCTCCAGAAGAAATCCAAAGATACGAGAATATTATTGCACAATTAGAAGAGGAGAACAATTCTTTGCAATTGTATTACGAAGAATATCAAAAGCAGAAAAAATTTCTCGAAGGTAGCCTTTTTGGCTATTCAGACTTCGAAGATAAATATCGAGAATTGGAGGGGAGCTACAAACTTGCCAAGGAAGATATAGTACAAAAGAACATACTTATTAATCAACTGAACGAGGAAATACTAAATCATAAGGAAACAATAGCAGAACTCGAAAATAAGTTATTCCAGATGCAAGAAAAAGAGAAGAAGCTTCTTATTTTGGAAAGTAAAGTTATTGAGCTTCAGAAATATAATCACGAGCTGCAAGAACAAACAAAACAATATAAAAATGAACTAATTAACCTTCGTAATCAAAGCAAAGAACTTACACTATTAAAAGACCAACTTGAAAAATTACAAAAAGAGCAGTCGGAACTCGAAAAGAACCTCGAGAAAACTGTAATGCAAAAAATTGAAAAAGAAAGGGAAGTCGAAAAATTAACAAATGAAATTTTACAGATAAAAACAAAATTTGATGAGTTAAAACAAAAAGAATTAGATTTCCTAGGATCGATTGAACAAATCCTTGCTGACCAACCTTTTTCATCTTTTAAGATAACGCTTACAGACAAGACTTTTTCAGGGAGCATTGCTCCGATTAAACAAATAGCAATGAAACTTAATGAATTATTGAACGAAGCAAACTCACTGAGGGATGAAAACGAACAGTTAAAAAATATCATCAATGATATTAAAAGTGAAAGTGCAAAAAAAATCAAAGAACTGGAGGAAGAAATTGCCATTCACAAAAGCCGTATTGCTGGTTTAGAAAATGAATTGACAGCAAAAGAAAAAGAAAGATATAACCTAGATTTGTTATTTAATGAACTAAAAATACAAGAAGAGGGGAAATCTGCTCAAGTAAGTTTGCTCGAAGAGGAAAACGAAGAGCTTAAAGTCGAAATTTTGAAACTAAAAGAGGAAATTAA
>FMJZ01049687.1_pt1 | contig 40334 bp, 40 predicted proteins | sample 1987881 | NCBI WGS metagenome assembly FMJZ01 (sample SAMEA4378227, study PRJEB15110) | soil metagenome | biome: soil; feature: Field; material: Soil | place: India | collected 2015-03-11 | depth 0 m
TATAATATCGATCTTCTATGTTCATATAAAATAAAATGTCTGTTTTTCAGATTTTCTACATAAAAAATATTTCTTGACAGAAAGAGTATTTTAAATAAATTCAATCAAAATTTTACAAAATTATTATTTGATTTTTTAGAATTTACTTTAAATATAAATTATTCAACGACTTCTACGTTAAGGGGGACGTCTGGAAAATCATTCAATTGATTTTCTAACCAAGATTTTTCTACATCTTCGCGCAAAATCAAAGGCATTCGCTTTTTAGAATTATGAATTTCTTCCATTATACCTTTTGCTTGAATCGTAATAATCGTAAAAGTATCTAAAATTTCGCCAGTATTTGGGTTGATCCACTGACTATACAATCCACCTAATGCAAAAGGTTTTTTTAAGGAATTATCAACTGTGATAAAATATTTTTTTTTCTTTTTTCCATGGGGATCCAACCATTTCCATTCATAAAATCCATCTACAATTACAAGACATTTCTTATTGATAGAATGCTTAAAGGCTGGTTTTTCGTTTAAAGTTTCCCACCTTGCATTTAGGGTGAATTTTTTTATTTCTTCTTCTTTGGACCAAGGTGGAATTAAGCCCCACTGAAAAAACTGTAATCTTTCAGGGTTTTGGTTTGTTATTACTGGAATACGTGGAAATGTAAAAGCAGAAAAATCCCCACCGCGAAAAGAAAAGGTATTATCTTCTATGAAGACATTAAATCGTTGGGTAATCTCGTCTAAGCTGCTCGAAACACGTATATGAAAGCACATTACTTTAACAACCCTTCAATATAAGGCAGGATTTTATTCGCAATAATTTCGTATCCTTTTTCGTTTGGATGAATTCCATCACTCATAACTAATGATGGATCGCGAAGAATTTCTTGTAGGACATCTGTTATGATTACGATTTCTGGGTATTGATTCTTTATTTGATCATACATTTTTTGGTATTCTTTTTCTAAACTAGGATCAAATGGCATAAACGATATTAAAATGATTTTTATATTTTTATTATAATTTTTTAACTGCTGGATGATTTCTATCAAATTATTATGAACCTGATTTACAGATTCTCCCATTAAATAGTCGTTGGCACCAAGATATATTACTGCGATAAAGATATTTTTATACTGAGATAAATAATATTTTAACCGAAATAATGCCATTTCTGTGGTATCACCTGGATTCCCTGCATTGATGATTTGAACATCTTTATCTATAAGTTTTTTTTCTCTTAATTTTTTTTCGATAACCGAAGGAAAGGAACGATTCGATGGTACTAAATATCCATACGTTAAACTATCTCCCAGAAAAAAATATATTTTGTTCTCATTTCCTTATTACAAAAAAAAACAAGAAAAGAAGTAAACTAAGATACTTCGATAATTGCAACTTCTTCTCCCACTTTAACAGTCGAACCAGCTCCTTTTAAAATTTTAATAATTCTTCCCTTAAACGGAGACTCTAAAGGAAATGTTGCCTTGGATGTTACTAGTTCACATAATTCACTGCCTTCCTCTACCAATTCTCCTTCTTGGATATTCCATTGAACAAGCTCAATCTTTTCTGCATCGCCAATATCTGGCACTAACAACGGTATATGTTTTTTTTCTTGTAGCATAATGTTTGATTTTTTTAAATTCGTTTTTTATGTCAATCTACTTGAAGAATGCTATGAATTACAACGATTTCGAATTGTTTATTTTAACATTAAAAAACTCAATCATCAAAATATTATTGACGATAAAAATATTATAAGTAATATTAATGCAATGGAGAAAGAAAATTTAAAAAGAATCACTATAAAGATTTCCAAAAAAATTACCCATTTCTATGATGCAGAAAAAAAGATCTTGGTTCCCATTGGACCTAATAATCAATCTATATTATCGAAACATTTCGAAGATTCGCACTTTCATCTAAAATTACAACTTATACTACCAGAATTAAAATTGAATAAAATCAGTTTTGTAAAAAAGATTCTTCAAAGACTTTCACCATCCCAATTAGCAGATAGAATCATAGAATTAAAAAAACAATATCCCCAAAAAAGTTTAAAACGCATCTTAAACGATGCAGAATATAAACTAATCCAAGAAATTTCCAGCAAAATCATTGGTACAGACGAAGAACCAGAAAAAATTTACGAATTTTTAAGTTCTATTCTAAGAGAAACTTCCGAACAAATGGACAAACATTCCAAAGAATTTACTTATCAATTAACCAAAGAATTACAAAATAAGGGGTACTTTAACCCCTAAATCAAGAATCTTTGACTATCTTAAAAAAAGTATTCATAAATTTTATACCCCAACCTGTTGCGCCTTTTATATAGTCTGCTCCATTACTCAACCAAGCTGTACCCGCAATATCAAAATGAGCCCAAGGAATATTTTCTGGTACAAACTTTGCCAAAAACCTCATTCCTGTAATAGTTCCAGCTGGTCTTCCACCAATGTTTTTTACATCTGCAATGTCTGATTTTAATTGATCATCATAGATGGACCAATGAGGCAATCGCCATACCCTTTCTAACGAAATTTTACTTGCCTGCTCAATCTTTTGGTATAATTTATCGGAGGTTGACATAACCCCTGTTGCATGATGTCCTAATGCGATGATACATGCACCAGTCAAGGTTGCAAAGTCCAAAATCACTTCGGGATTGTAGGTTTTTGCACCATAAGATAGAATATCTCCTAATACAAGCCTACCTTCTGCATCGGTATTTTGTATTTCGACAGTAACTCCATTCCAAGCTTTATAAACATCCCCAGGACGAGAAGCATTGGCATCGGGGATATTTTCTGCAAGCCCAACTATACCAATTACTGGATAATCTAACTTTAACAAAGAAGCCAATGCAACAGAGTGTACCACTAATGCACTACCACACATATCATATTTCATTTCGTGCATATCTGCAGGTGGTTTTAGAGAAATGCCTCCTGTATCGAAGGTTATACCTTTACCCACTAGAAGTAATGGTTTTTTATCTTTACTTTTTTCTGGTTTGTATTCTAATATAATGACTCTTGGACTAGTTTTTGATCCCTTTCCTACGGATATTACACCATTAAATCCTTGCTTTTCTAGTTCTTTATCTTTGATTACTTTAAAATTTATTTTATAATTTTTTATAAATTTTTTTATATATTCTTCGTAGGTTTCTGGGTTTAACACATTAGCAGGTAATGATGCAATATAACGATATGCATTCGTTAAAAGAGAAACATTTTTTGCTTCGTCGATAATCTTCGATAGATCCTTTGTTTTTATCGATGTATCGAATCCAATTTCCACTCGACTTTTTTTATGATTTTTCTGATTTTTATAGATTGCTAAACTAAACCCACCTAATTCTATGCTATAAATCATCGTTTTAATTAATTCTTCTAAATTATAGTCACTTACATAATCAAAATATATATTGTCGCTGGTTGTTTTAGTTTGATCTTTTCTATTCCATGGATCGTTTTTATTTTCTTTGTATAAGTTCACCCAGTTTAAAAGGACTTCTTCTAAATAAAGGGGAATTTTAATAGTAATTTTTGTTGGACCGGAAAGAGTTAAATAATTTCCCAATGCTTTAAAAACGTTTATGATATTTTCTGGATGAAATTTCTTTTTTTCTCCTAAACCCAAAAAAATAAAATTTGCTGTTTGATAGATCTCTCCCAACTTTTTACTAAAAAATAATTCATCATGAAAAATCGCTTGGTTGATGTTTAAGATAGATTGTAATTCTTCGTTCGTTGTATCCTGAAACACTGGAAGCAAAACATAAGAATCTTTGATTTCGTTCGGATGAAAGTTAAAAATAGAATTAGGTATTTCGAAGTTTAAATCTTTTTTTTTCTGCACCATAATATCCTCTCTTTATTGATTCTGAGTAATATCTTTAATTATTTCGGTTGCATGCTCTTCTACCTTTACTTTGGGATAGACCTTGATAATTTTTAAATCTTTGTTTAAGATAAAAGTAGTTCTGTTGATGCCTTCGTAGGTTTTACCATACATCTTTTTTTCGCCCCAAACACCAAAGTATTTACAAAGTTCTTGGGAATCATCAACAATTAAAGGGAAATTTAAATTATGTTTCGACTTGAATTTTTGATGAGATTCCAAAGAATCCGCAGAAACTCCTACAACATTATAACCCAATTTTTGGAATTCCAAAAAGTTATCACGAAATGCACATGCTTCTTTTGTGCATCCAGGTGTATTATCTTTTGGATAAAAATATAAAATCAAACCATTAGCACCTAGCAAATCTTTTAACGAAACCTTTTTACCGTCGTCTAACAAAACTTTAAAATTTTTTACTTTTTCGTTTTCTTTTAATAGTTCCATAATATTTCCTCTATGTATTACTCTTGGATTAATTTTCGCCCTTGATAACCAGAAAAATAATCATGTTCGTATAAAATATCTGGTTCATCGTATTTCCAACAATAATATCCTTTTCCGTTATCAAAATCGATCAGCCATAATCCTTTTACTTCTACTCCAAATTCAAACATCGAAAAAGCCCATAGTTGAATCAGTTTAGAAACTTCGTCTTCTAACGTTTCTTGTTCATTTTCGGGAATAATCGCTTCCATTTTTGCTCTTAAAGCTTCTACCTGATGATAATACTTTTCGGTTATTTTATAAATTTGTGGGAATATTTTTCTTGCATCTTCTAATGTCCAAATCTTGCGTTTAGATTCCACAATATCCAATTTAATCAAATATTACAAAAAAACAAGTGATTTTAAAAAGATGATTTTATTAATGATTTTGTAGAAATTGTTTATAAAATCAATTTGCAAAAATCATATACATATACAATGTATAAGTATAAAAAAAGATTCAAATTTTTATTCATAAAAAAAATAAAAGAATGACATGATAAAAATTTCGATTATTTTAACTATTATGGAAAAAAACAAAATTCATAAAGTAGTTATCATTGGAAGTGGCCCCGCTGCACATACAGCAGCAATCTATGCAGCAAGAGCCAACTTAGAACCAGTGATGTTCGAAGGTTTTATGGCCGGAGGCATTGCTGCGGGAGGCCAATTAACAACAACCACAGAAGTAGAAAACTTTCCAGGTTTTCCCGAAGGTATTTCTGGTCCAGAGCTAATGGAAAAGATGCGCAAACAATCCCTTAAATTTGGAACAACCATCATAACAGAAACGATTTCCAAAGTGGATTTTTCTACTAGACCCTTTAAACTATGGAGAGAAGGATTCGAAGACGAAGAGCCAGTTTTAGCCCATTCTGTGATTATTGCAACTGGTGCAACTGCAAAAAGACTAAACATCAAAGGCGAAGATTTATTCTGGCAAAGAGGTATTTCTGCTTGTGCTGTATGTGACGGTGCTTTACCCATCTTTCGAAACAAACCATTAGTTGTTGTAGGTGGTGGCGATTCTGCATGCGAAGAAGCAACCTATCTTACAAAATTTGGCTCAGTGGTTTATCTGATTCATCGAAGAGATAAATTAAGAGCATCCAAAATCATGCAAGAAAGGGTGATGAAAAACCCAAAAATTAAAATTATCTGGGATTCTGCTGTAATAGAAGCATTGGGCGATAACGTTCTACAAAAAGTAAAAGTCCAAAACTTAAAAACCAATCAAGTACAAGAATTAGAAGCTAATGGATTATTCTACGCAATTGGTCATAAACCAAATACAGATCCCTTCGTAGGACAAATTGAACTCGACGAAGATGGATATATTATAACCAAACCAGGAACAACTCAAACCAATATTGCTGGTGTCTTTGCTGCTGGTGATGTTCAAGATAAAAGATATCGTCAAGCAATTACCGCAGCTGGTACCGGTTGCATGGCAGCTCTCGAATGCGAAAAATTTTTAGAAAGCATCAACGATTAATCTCCTGAATCATCAGGAGATTAATCATATTTATAAATTACAAGGCTTAAATCATCATCCTGATATTTTTTGGATTCTTTAAAATATTGGTAAAGGACAGAATAAATTTCATTTTTATCTTTCTTCATAAAAAAAAGATCATAAATAAATTCATAAAACTCTTCTGGTTTAATATAAGGATAATAGTTCAAAAAATTTCTTAAACCATCCGTAAAAAGAAGAATTAAATCGTTTTTTTCTAAGGTTATATTTTCTTTCTCTGGAAAAATAAAAAATGTGGAATGGATTAAAGTTCCCTTAGATGTTATTGTTATAATTTTTTTGTTATTTTTTATGATGATTGGGTATTCTCCACCACAACGTAAGATTTCCACATTTCCATTAGATTCATCAATTTTTAATAAATTAAGACTAATAGATATTTCGGATAAATAATTTTTGATGTTTTTATAAAGATAATTTAAGATTTGATCCAATTCATTCCATTCTTTTAAAAAATCCAAAATAATTTTTAACATACCCACAATAACCGAAGATCCAATACCATGACCTTGTACATCAGCAACGATAACAAATAAATTTTGATCATTTTTTTTATAATAAATAAAATCACCACTTACTTTAAAGAGTGGTATGTATATATAATAAAAATTACTTGGAGTATCTTTTGGTAAAAATGCTTTTTGTAAACTTTCTGTTATTTTTAATTGCGCATCATATTCAAAAAATGTTAATCGAAATAGACTATATTCTTTTAGAACACCTATTACAAGAAATAAAAAAAAGATTGTAGAGGTAAATAGAAGAAAATCTTCATTAAAAAAATAAGTATAATTTTTCGGTAAAATGTTTAATTGATTGATTACATACAAAAGAATCGATACAATTAAAATGAGCCAACCATAAGTAATTTCTTGTTCTACAATAATTTTATAACGCACGGATTGAAGCGACAAAACAAAAGAAGTAAAAAAAACTAATATAACAACCAAAAATGTCAATCTATTCATGTAAGCAGTAAAACCAAAAAAGGAAATCAAAATAATGATTATATTTACGAAAGAAAGAATTCGAAATATTAATTTATATTTATAAATATTTTTATAATTTTTATAAAATAAAGCCATAAATTTATAAGAGAATATCAATGCCAAATTCATAAAAAATAAATGTGCTCTATCGTTCCAATAAGGGAAAAAACCCCATAAAAATTCCCATCCTAACCCTAGTATACTAATTAAACCTAAATAATAAAAAATCATAAATAAAATTAAATAAATCGTAGTTTGAGTCTTTACAGAAAAATTTAAATACAAAGTCATCAATATAATTAAAAAAATAAAACCTAAGAATATTCCTATGATTAAATATTCTTGCGAATAAAGTTTTTTAAATATAAGGCTATTATATAGATAAAAACTGATTTCTAATTTACTCGTAGTTTGAATTTTTAAATAATAAGTATATTCTTGTTGTGGTTCTAACGTTAAAGGAAATAGAATTTCTCTAGAAGGAAATATCCATTGTTCAATAGGAAATTTATCCCCCATTTTTATTATTTGAAGGAATTGATCATTTGATATAATATATAAATATGCAATATCGGTGTTATAATGACAGCATCGAAAATATATCGTCATGATTTTTTTGGAATCATTTCTGATTTTAAACCTAAACCAATAAATCTTTTTGGTATATCCCTTATAGAAGGGATTATTTTCTACTGGAAGAAAGTTTTTATTTAAAATTTCTTCGAAAGGAATTTCTTGATCGATTCCTAGAAACGAAACGTATTGTTCAAAACTAATTGATGTTAAATCTTCGTTTATCACTAATACATTCGTAAAATCATTAGCAAAAATGATTTTAGAAAAAAATAAAAAAATAAATATTTTACGCACATTTTTAATATTTATAATGATATCTAAACGTCAATAAAACAATGGATCAATTTACAAATTCGTAAATTTCTTATTAAAGAACGCTTATAATAACGAAAATAATTGAACTAAAACCACAAATCATTATGTCATACAAAAAAAAATTGACTTAAAAAATTATAAATTTTTGATAACCAAAAATGATTTTTAATTCGAATGTTTATCTTTATTTTTTTATTTTTGTTATAATAATATACTGGTTATTGCTTATTACAAATGCTAAACTTCGCTATCAAAATCTTTTTTTACTCATTGCCTCTTACTTTTTTTATGGTTGGTGGGATTGGTTATATCTTACTTTGATATTTATAAGCACATTTTTAGATTATGTAGTTTCTATTTTAATCGAAAAATCTGAATCAGAAAAAAGACGAAAAATTTTACTTAGTATTTCTGTAATTGGGAACCTAACGATTCTGTTTACGTTTAAATATTATAATTTTTTTATAAATAATTTTATAGAAGTTTTAAACGTACTTTATAGTTTAACTCATTTGGATATCTTTTTGTATGATAAAAATAAAATATTACTAAATGTTATTTTACCTGTGGGAATTAGTTTTTATACATTTCAAACCATGTCTTATACTATCGATGTTTACAGAAGAGTTATCAGAGCAGAAAAGGATTTAATTAGTTTTGCTTTGTTTGTTTGTTTTTTCCCTCAATTAGTTGCTGGACCCATCGAAAGAGCACAAGATCTTCTTCCACAAGTTAATCGAAAAAGAACTATAACCATCCAAAATCTTGTAAAAGGGATTTGGTATTTATTGTATGGATATTATCTAAAAGTTGGTGTAGCAGATCATCTTAGCGAACATGTTAGCAAGGTCTTTTTGGATAACATCCATATCTATTTAAAAAATCCTGAACTTGCAATGGGAAATGGCAGTGGGCATATTCTTTTAGCTGGTATGGCTTTTGCGTTTCAGGTATATTGCGATTTTGCGGGATATTCTAACATTGCAAAAGGCTCTGCAAAATTTTTAGGGTTCGAACTGAGCGAAAACTTTCACTGTCCTGAATTTTCGAAAAATCCCGTAGAGCTTTATAATCGCTGGCATATTACCTTAAATCGCTGGTTTACAGATTATGTTTACATTCCCTTAGGAGGAAATCGATTAGGAGAACTCTATCAATACAGAAATATTTTGATTGTATTTTTTATTTCTGGTGTATGGCATGGAGCGAACTGGACCTTTATCAATTGGGGGATTATGAATGGAATTTACGCAGTATTTTATGTATTCTATCGTAAACATTTAAAAGATAATGTATCGAATTTTTTTCAACAATATCCGATAATTCCTTCTCCTGTTAGAATCTTTTTATCGATATTCTTTACTTATTTTCTTTTTAGTTTTGCTGCAATATCTTTTCGCGCATATAATTTTGATCACTCCTACATTTTATACAAAGATATTTTTACCAATTGGGTATGGAATGTAGCAGGCAAACTTACCCCTGATTTACTTACTTACGGAATAGATATTTTACGAATTGTCTTTCCAGTTTTAATATTAGATTATTTTAGGTGGAAAAATGATGACCCCGAATGGATTTTTAAAACGCCCTTCTGGGTACAACTATTTGTATTTTTATTATTGTATTATATAATTATTATCAATGGAGTGTTTGGAAAAGATGTTATCTACTTCGCATTTTAAAAAATTGTTAATTTTTTTTATAAGTTTTATTTTACTTGTAGAAATATTGGTTTCGGTTTTTCCTGTATATTATTTCGAAAAGCCAGAAAGATTTTTAATTTATAGTACAAGAAAGCAGATAGAAAATGGCAACAATGATTATGATATAATCATATTAGGTGATTCAACATCTATGTCGTTAGATCCAAATAATCATAAAAATGTTTATAATTTTTCTATGCCTGCTATGGGAGTGCGATATTATCCTCAATTCCTTGATAAATATCAGAAATTTCTGAATAAAAATCCGAAAGCTATTGTAATGTCTGGTTCTTTTTTGTTAGTAAGTAGTAGTAAAGGTTCACCTTTAGTGGATCAAACATTAGCAAACTATGCTTATCCAGATATAAGCTTATTCGAATACCTCTATAATAGAAGCGTTAGAAGAATTAGAGATATCATCAATAATACAAAATATAATAACGTCCCAATTACAAGAGAAGCAAATCAAGAATGGGAAATATACTCCCAAAGATATTTAACATTTTTTTCTGCTTTCGAAATCAATTCCTACTATCGAGGTGCTGAATGGTTTTATTTAATGTCTCAGAGTGTTCCATTACTGTATAAAACCTATATGTTTAGAAAATCCATAGAAAATATTTTTAACGTCAATTCTTATAAATTCGAAAAAAACCTTTATGGAACCGAATATTGCACTTGCGAAAAATTAAAAGAAAAAGTATGTCTTCCTCCAACATCGCAATACCAAGACAATCATATCGTAGAAGAATTTAGAAAAAAACATCAAGGTTATTATAATATTAGTGATCGTTTAAGCCCAGAATTGTTGTATGCCTATGAATTAGAAAAAGAAAATACAATAAAAAAATTAAAACAACATTCAGAAATTACCTTTAACTATGATTTTTCTTATACAGAAGAATTTATCAAAAATCTAAATCAACAAAAGATTCTATACATCTATCTTGCAATGCCATATCCAGATATTTACAACAATGGAAAGCTTATTCCAACGTTTCATAAAGAATTCGAAAAATTCTTGTCAAAATTCCCGAACACAAAGATGTTTTATTTTCCCACCATGTATTACGATGCTAAATATTACTCCGATATGGTACACTTAAACTGCGAAGGTGCAAAAAAACTCAACGATGAATTCCAAAATGTTGTACTTCCTCAAATAATTCAATTTGTAGAATCTTATAAATTTAAATAAAATTATTTTATAAAAATCAATATAGAAATTCCCGCAATAAAAGCCAAAGCTGCATCGAAATAAAACATTGTTGTTGATCCAAAATTATACCAAATCCAACCACCAATACTCGATGCTAATATCATAGCAATACCATATAAAGTGGATTGCAGTCCTAAAATACTTGCTTTATATTTTAAAGAATAATCTGTTAAAAATGCTTTTTCTACCCCTTCCGAAACACCTTTATAGATACCATACAAAGAAAAAATCATTAAAAGCGATGCCAAATTATCAATATTTGGAATAAGAAAATACGTTAATGCATAGATGATGTATCCAATACCAATCAAGATTTTTCTGGGTATTTTATCCGAAAGCTTTCCTGCTGGATAAGAAAAAATTACATAGGTTATGTTATAGAAAAAATAACTAAGAACAATGTCTTGTAATTTTAACTTTTCGTCGCTTGCTTTTAGAAAAATAAATTGATCCGAGGAATTAGACAGAGCGAAAAGAAAATTCAACACGAAAAAGGCTTGCAAATTTTTGTTTTGTTTGATCTCCCAATATCCCTGTAAGAAAAATTCTTTTACCGATTCTTTTTTTGTTGTAGTGGGAGTTTCTTGAACAAAAAATAAAAATATAACGCCAATAACAGCTGGTATAATACTTAATAGTATCAAGAATTTGATGATTTCTTTGCTCGTGCTTCCATCGTTAAAATAAAATACTAATACAAAAAAAGACAGAAGAACTCCTAACGCAGCACCAAGGGTATCCATAAAGCGATGGAATCCAAATGCCCTTCCTTTTTGTTCTGAAGGAACAGACTCAGAAATTAATGCATCGCGGGGAGCATTACGAATCCCTTTACCGATTCTATCTAACCATCGTCCAAAAGAAACCAAAAAAATCAGATCAAATACATACAAAAAAACCTTTCCTAATGCAGAAAGACTATAACCTACAATGGTTAAGTTTTTTCTTTTTTGAAGATAATCCGAAATAAAACCAGAAAATATTCTTAAAATGTAAGCTAATCCTTCTGCTATACCTTCGATAATTCCAATGAGGACGGGTGTTGCACCAATCGTTGCAAAATAGATCCCTAAAAAGGGATAAATCATTTCTGAGCTTATATCTGTAAAAAAACTGGTAAAACTAAGTTTAAGTAAGTTCGATGACATTTTATCCTTCCTATGTAATAGTAGTTATCTTTTCTGCAAGTTGTTTTAATAATCTAACATCTTCGTTAATCGTATTACTTTTTTCTACTAAATTCGAGATTCCTTTTTCGATTTGTCCCATGGTTTCGCTAATGTATTTTGCACTTTGTGTTTGTTCTTTTGCTAAAACTTCGATTTCTTTACTTATATTATAAACTTTATTTATTAGCATATCTAAATTTTGATTTGATAATATTTGGCTTTTATGTTTTTGTTCAAAATTGTTAAAAAATTCAATTAGACGCGATAGACTCTGTATTTGATTTTCGAAGTATTTGTTTACATCTTCTGTAATCTTTAAACTTTCTTTAATGATTTTATTTTCTTCTTTGATGATTTGCGAAATATTTTTTGCATTCTTTGCACTACTATCTGCTAGTTTACTTACCTCTTGTGCTACTACGGCAAAACCTTTTCCATGTTCCCCTGCGCGTGCTGCTTCGATAGATGCATTCAAAGCAAGTAAATTGGTCTTATCTGCAATCTCTGTCATAATCAAGTTGATTTCGTTGATTTTGTTGGAGGTTTCGGAAAGCTTCTGAACATGGTCATTCAACGATTTAATTATATTTTGTGTTTCTTCGGATTGTTTTTTTGTATTGCGTATTTCTGTGGATAATTCACTTACAGAAATTTTGATTTCTTCCAATAATCGATTGATAGAATGATTTTCGTTAGTTAAATCTTTTATATGCATATATTGATTTGTTATTAGTTCCGATTCTTTTGTTAGAGTTGATAATAATTGTTCCAGGGATGCAGAAATTTCTTCTGTTGCACTACTTTGTTCTAATGCTTCGTTATGAAAATTTTCTATAAAAGCTAAAATTGTTTTCGAAGACGTTTCTAACAATTTTGCAGTAACTTTATTTTCGTTCTGAATAGCCTGGATTTTTTCTAGTGTTTTTTCCAAATCCTTTTGATAATTTTGGGCGTACTCCCCTAATCTATACATAAGATTTTTCGAAGTATATAAAATAAAACCGATTAAAGTGTAAGAAACAATCACAAGTAAAGGAATATTTAAATCAATGGTTGTTTGATTCAAAAACTGCGATTTATCTGTTGTAAAATTCATCCCCATTGAATAAGAAACATACATCCTAATAAAAACTGTAATTATGTTAATAGCAGTTATGTACAATATGTGGATATTACTAACACTAAAATACAATATAGACATCATAAAAAATATGGGAACAATAAACAAAAAGGGATAACGCCAGTTTATATATATATGGGAAGGATCCTGAAAATTAATTCCAATCAACATCGAATTGAGCAAAATTATATCTAAATAGATAAAAAATATTATCAATTTTTCTGACAGTTTATCTTTTTGGTGTAAATAATACAACAAAATAGTAGCAATTATTACTGCACTGGTTCCTAATAAATATGTTATGTTTTCTATACTTGTGTTATTTTTCCAGGTAATAATAATTCCAAAAATAAATAAAAAAGAAATAAATAACTTTACGTAAGTATAGTATTTTATACCACCTAGTTTTTCTATCTTCATAAGATTTCCTTTGATTTAAAATATTCTTCTTCTAATTGCTTGATGGTTTTTCCGATTTGTATTGCCAAATCCTTTTCTGCAGCTAATCGTTTTTTTTCTTCTGTTTTTGGTTGGATTACTTTATAAGATAAGTAAAATTCGGAATCTTTTTCGGGAAAATTCGTAAAAGTTTTTTGTTTATCGCCTCTTAAATATACACACAGTACTTGAATCTCTCTTAAATCGTAAACAATTCGTCCCACTCCATAAGTGAGGTTTTCTAAATCAAATGTACCTTTTCGGCTTCTTCCTCCCTCGGGAAATATAATAAAAGGCTCTCTTAAAGAGAGAATATATTTGATTTGATTCAACATCCTTTCGTGATACTCTAGACTACCTTTTCGATCCAGAGGAATGCATTTCGTCAAAAATAAAAATATTTCTGCAAAAAAGTTTTTTGCAAAAACCTCTTTCGCTGGAACATTCCAAGGAAATGCTTTATAATTTAGCAAATAATAAAAATAACTACCAAATGCGTATTGTAGGATTACAGAATCAATCATCGTCAAATGGTTAGAACAAATCAACAGTGGTTGTTTTTGCTTTAATAATTCTCGGTAGAATCTTTTGTGTAGAGGATGATCTTTTATTTTAAATCGAAAATAATATTTTAAAATAAAAACAACCAACAATCCTATAACGATAAACCCAATATGTCCTAGTAAACGTTGTAAAAAAACTTTAACTTTTGTAAAAAAAGATACGTCATACATCTTTAATAATAAAAGGGAACGAAACCTATAATTAGAGTTCCTAATACACTAATAAGAATTCCAAAACGCAACGCAACAAAAGGTTCTGGTAATTCGAAATCTTGTTCTTTTTTCATAAACATATAGATAATAACTTTTAAATAATAATAAGCAGACATAAAACTATTCAATATCCCAAGGATTGCTAAACCATAATATCCTTCTACGATTGCTAACCGAAAAACATAATATTTTCCAAAGAAACCTGCTGTTGGTGGGAAGCCTGCCAAAGAAAACATAAAAATAGCCATAAAAACAGCAAACCAGGGATGTTTTTTAGCTATTCCAGAAAGATCATCATAATTGACGAGTTTTTCTTCTTTTCGAGATAACCAGCCTAATAGACCAAAAGCACCAGCCGTCATAAAGGTATACGCGATTAAATAAAATGCAACAGAGAAATAAACTTCGCTTAAAGGAGCTTTATCGATAGTAACAATTGCAAGTAATATATAACCTGCATGAGCAACACTTGAATATGCAAGCATGCGTTTAATGCTATCTTGGTTAAATGCCATGATGTTTCCAACAAACATGGTTAATATCGATAATATAGGAATAATGTTAAGCCAATCTCCCGAAATAGAAAAAACTTCTCCCATAAGTCGAATTAAAATCGCAAAGGCTGCAACTTTAACACCTGTGGATAAAAATGCAGATATTGGTGCAGAAGAACCATCATAGACATCGGGAGCATATGCATGGAACGGAACAAGTGCTATCTTAAAACCTAACCCAACTAATAATAAAAGTACTCCAAAATAAAAGCTATATAGTGCTGTTATTTTTAACGGAAGGATAGCTTTGATTGTGTTAAAATAAGTATTTCCTGCAATTCCATAGATAAAGGCAATACCCATTAATATAATCGCAGTAGAAAATACACCTGGTAAATAATATTTCATTGCTGCTTCGATAGATTTTTCTCTTACCCGAAAATAACCAGCTAATACATAGCTTCCAATCGACATCAACTCTAAACCAACGAAAAACGTAATAAGTTCGTTAGAAACAATCAAGTTGATCATACCACTAACTACTAACAAAATTAAAGCATAATATTCTCCGGTGATTGCCCGATGTTCTACTAAATATTGAACAGAATACAAAATTGCAAGAAGCCCAGAAAGAAGCGCTCCAATAATAAACAAATTTGTTAGAATGTCTATTTTTGCCGTATTCTGAAACAGCAACACAGAATCTTTTGTTGCAAGAAAATCTATGTAATTTCTAATCGTTCCAAATAAAGCAATCAAAATAAACACAATAGAAACATAAGGAATAACATCTCTTCCCTTTTCGTGAAAAATCATTTCTATAAAAAGTACTAAGATAGCTCCAAAGATAACGCTCCACAATGGTAATAGATATACAAATTCGTTCGACATATATACTCCTTATTTAGCTTTATGAATAAATTCTAAATGATATTGTAAGGATTTTTCTATGGATTGAAATAATGGTTTAGGATAAACTCCTAAGTAAAACATTAAAATCACCATAGGAATTAAAACTAAAACTTCGCGTAAATTCATATCTTTTAGATGTTCTTTTAAATGTACGTTTTTTAATTCGCCGTAGAATACATTACCATACAGTTTTAAGAGATACCATGCACCAAGTATTACACCAGAAACACCAATGATGGTAAGTAAGGGATAAACCTTAAAAGAAGATGCTAATATAGTAAATTCCCCAATAAATCCATTAAGCCCCGGTAAACCTGCGGAAGAAAGAGTAGAAATCATAAAGGCAACTGCAAATAAAGGAACAATTTTCGCAATGCCACCATAATCTTCGATTTTTCTTGTATGCGTTTGATCATAGATCATACCCACAAGAAAGAATAAGGCACCAGTGGATAATGCATGGTTGATCATTTGGATATAGCTACCTTGCAATCCACCTAAGGTGAACGAAAAAATTCCTAATACAATGTATCCCATGTGCGAAACAGAAGAATAGGCGATTAAACGCTTCATATCAGGTTGAACCGCTGCTGTTAAAGCACCATGAACAATACCAATCACAGCAATGATGGAAATCAAATAAGCAAATTCTATCGATGCATTGGGGAATAAGGGCAAATTATAACGAATCAAACCATAAGTACCTAACTTTAACAAAACACCTGCCAATATTACACTACCACCTGCTGGTGCTTCGGTATGTGCATCTGGCAACCATGTATGTACTGGAACCACCGGCACTTTAATCAAAAATGCTAACGCGAAAGCCCAAAAAAGGTAAATTTGTTCTTGGATAGAAAATCCTGTTTGAACCAATTTTTCGTAATCAAAAGTTTTATAGAACATACCAATATAAATGATAGCAACTAACATTAACAAAGAACCAAGCATGGTAAACAAAACAAACTTAATGGTTGCATAAATACGGTTTTTTCCACCCCATAAACCAATGATAAAAAACATCGGAATTAACATCAATTCCCAAAAGATATAGAATAAAAATAAATCCAATGCAGCAAAAGCACCAATGATAGAAGATTCTAATATCATCAATGAAATATAATAACCGCGAAATTTATCGTTTATACTTGTATAAGCTCCTGCAACCACTAATGGGAATAAAAATGTTGTTAATAAAATCATCCATAGAGAAATTGCATCTACACCAACTTTATAATAAAACCCAAAAGAACTAATTACAGGAACGCTTTCTTTGTGTTGAAATCCAATTTTATTAAAATCAAAGTTGAAATAAAGCTGTAAAGAAACCAAAAATGTGATTAATGTTACCAAAAACGAAACGATGGCTAATATTTTTCTATCCTTAATGAACAAAAGTATCAATATACTTAACAAAGGAATCAATATGATTGTTGTTATCACACTCCACCTCTTTTTATAGAAATTTTAAATTTGAAACAAAAATAAATAAACTAACATAACAAAACCTAAATAGATTAACAATACATAGGTTTGAATTTTTCCATTATGAATAATTTTTAATCGATTTCCTACATCATATAAAAATGGACCTAATCCATTAGCAAATCCGTCGATGATAAAAAAATCAACGATTTTATATGCCACTTGATCTGCAAATGCTCGGATAGGTTTTAATATTACAGCTTCGTAGATTTCGTCTACATAATATTTGTTTTCGAGAAGTTGTTTGAATGTTTTATATCGATTTGCAAAATAATTAGAAATATCCTCTTTCCATAAGAATACCCAAAATGCAGATACAATTCCAACGATGGCGATTATAACAGATAAGATCATTAAAGGAATTTCGTATTCGTGGGGTATATTATGACCTTCTTTTATCGATACAACAGGAGCAAGAAAATGTTCGATGATATTATGACCACCTAATGCATGTGGTACACCTAAAAATCCAACAACAGCAGAAAAGATTGCTAAAATTATCAATGGAATATACATGATAGGATATTCTTTTATTTCGTGATGATGATCATGATGTTCGTTGTGATGATTATGATGAGAATGATTTCCTCTGTATTCTCCAAAAAATGTTAAGACTACTAGACGAGTCATGTAGAATGCTGTCAACAATGCAGTGATGATTCCTAATGTATAATAAAACGTTGGAAGCCAAGGTACAACAGGGTTCTCTATCGAAATTGCTTTCCATAAAATTTCGTCTTTACTAAAAAAACCTGCAAAAGGAGGAATCCCAGCTATTGCAAGCCAAGCAATGATAAAGGTCCAACCTGTTATGGGGATTTTTTTTAGTAGTCCTCCCATATTTCTTATGTCTTGTTCGTGGTGTAATGCATGGATAACCGATCCAGCTCCTAAAAAGAGCAATGCTTTAAAAAAAGCATGAGTCATAACATGAAAGATCCCTGCATTGTATGCACCTACACCTACCCCTAAAAACATATAACCTAACTGAGAAACTGTGGAATAAGCCAATACCTTTTTTATATCGTATTGAGCAATCGCAATAGTTGCTGCAAAAAAAGCAGTGATAATTCCAATCGTTGCAACAATTGTAGAAGCTAATGGCGATAATGCATACAAAAAGTTCATCCTTGCAACTAAATACACCCCTGCTGTTACCATCGTTGCAGCATGGATTAATGCAGACACAGGTGTTGGACCAGCCATTGCATCCGGCAGCCAAACATACAAAGGTATTTGAGCAGATTTACCAGTTGCACCGATAAATAAAGCAATTCCTGCTATTGTTGCAATAGAAGCCAAAACCTCTTTTTGCATCATCAAATCGGTAAATGTTACAGTTCCCAATATTTTTAACAAGATAAATATCCCCACTAAAAATCCTGCATCTCCAATCCTATTTGTAATAAATGCTTTCTTTCCTGCTTCTGCTTTTTCTTTATCTGTATTCCAAAAGGAAATCAAAAGATATGAACATAATCCAACACCTTCCCAACCAATAAATAAAACGATTAGGTTATCCCCTAATACAAGGGTCAACATAGAAAACAAGAATAAATTCAAATACGAAAAGAACTTAATAAAACCTTCGTCTTCGTGCATATAACCTACGGAATAGATATGAATCAATGTTGCAACAAAAGTAATAAATAGAAGCATTACCGCGCTTAATGCATCGAACTGAAATGCCAACGATATATTAAAATCGCCTACTGCTATCCAATCCCACAATTTTTGTTTTAAGATTGTTCCCTCGGGAAGTTGAATCAACAGATACCATACATAACCAGACAAAACAAATGTCGTAGCAGATGCAATAATTGCAATCAAAGCACTGATGGTTTTTGGTTTTTCTTCTTTGTTTACATAAATCAAATGAATTATACCATTAAGAAATGCACCGATTAAAGGAGGTAGTACGATATATCCCAACAAATCATTCTGAATTATATTTTGCATATCAACCTCTCAACCTTGTGAATAAATCAATGTTTATTTCTTCGCGCAATCGATACATTGCAATAACTAGTGCTAATCCAACGCTTACTTCCGCAGCAGCAATCGCTATAACAAAAAGCACTAATATATGACCAGACATATCCGCGTTCATTCTGGAAAATGCTATAATAGCTAAGTTTGCTGCATTTAACATCAACTCAACAGACATCAAAACGATAAAGATATTTTTTCGCGACAATACCCCAATTAAACCGATAGAAAATATAATAACAGCTAATATGATAAAATGATATGGTAACAGTTGCATTTTAATCTCCTATATTTTTCTTTTTGCTATTACTAATGCACCAATAATTGCAGTTAATAGTAGTAAAGAAAGCATTTCGAAAGCAAATACATATTTATTGAACAATACATTTGCTATTTCTTTGATTGAACCAAAATTTTCGGATATTTTTATTGTATCAAAATTCAAATAATTCGAGATTATAAACAATGCAGGTAGTAAAGAACCCCCTATAATGATCAATGCCAAAGAAACAATAAGAAGATAGTCTGCTCGTAAGGGCAACAAATCTTCCATTGTTAGGTTCATAATCATGATCACAAAAATGATTAAGACTAAGATTCCACCAGAGTAAACAAGGATTTGTATCGCAGCAACAAAGCTTGCACTTAACATACCATAAAGAGAAGCCAATGCTAAAAAGGCGAAAACTAAATATAAGGCAGATGAAATGGGATTTACCCTTGTTATAACCAAAATGGATGTTATTACCAGAACAATAGCTAGTAAAATAAATAAACTAAATTCGAACATATGCTATTACCTATTTTTTCTTATTATTTATAAAATAAAGTAAATTTTTATTATTTATAAATTTCATATAGAATTATTGTTTTTGAGTTTTTACTTTTTCTAAAAACTTAACATAATGTGGACCATGGGTTATATCCAATGGTTTTGGTGGATTATAGCCAGGTGCATGTGGATAATCACTATTATCGTGATCCAAAAGTATTTCTTTTGTTAAAACAAAATCTTGTCGGGTATATCCTGCAAACGTCACTAATGGCATATCCATACGAATTGCATCTAAGGGACATGCTTCTACACATAAACCGCAAAAGACGCATCGAAGTAGATCAATATCGAATCGTTCTGGATATTTTTCTATGTAAGGATCATCGGTTTCTGCTGCTTTGATATGGATACAAAACGCTGGACAATTCGTAGCACAAAGCATACATGCTGTACATCTAGGAGAACCATTTTCTCTTTTCATCAACCTATGGCGACCTCTTGTTGCAGCAGGAATTGGCTTTGTTTGTTCTGGATACATAACAGTGGGTAATTTTTCTGGTTTAAAAAGATTTCGAATCACATGTTTCATTGTAACAATTAACCCACCTAATATCTCTATCAAATAAAACTTTCGCAACCCTTTTACTTCTGGTCTTCTTACAACTTTAACCATCGATTACTCCTTAAATTATAAAGCTTTTATGATGCCCGTAAGAACAATGTTTAATAATGATATAGGTAACATCAACTTCCATCCCATGTTCATAAGTTGATCATAACGAAATCTTGGCAAAGTCCATCTTGCATGTACATACAGCCATAAAAATATCATTGCCTTCGCAAAAAGCATAGAGATTTGAAACAATGCAGCAATAATCTGAGAAGCTAATACACCATATTCTAAATTAAGAGCAACAGGGATTAAAACGATTGCAAAAATCGCAATCCCTAAAAATAGATAAGTTAAAATAAAATATTCTTTTTGCCCTAAGGGTTCTTTAAAGTATTTACCATAAGTTTTTGCTCGTTTATAAACAATCCAACTAAAAACCAAAAATGTAAGAGCTGTTAATACCAAGATTGCAGTTAAGGTATAATGGGGATTTGCTCTAAGCATTTCTGTTGTTACAAAAGGAACTTGGTATCCACCTAAAAATAGTGTTGCAATAATAACAGATGCCACTACCATATTAGCATATTCTGCCATAAAGAATAATGCGAACTTCATACTAGAATATTCAGTATGATACCCAGCCACAATCTCTGCTTCTCCTTCGGCTAAATCAAAAGGTGTTCTGTTTGTCTCTGCAAACGCTGCCACAACAAAAGTTATAAATGCAATTGGTTGTAAGAATAATCCCCAATTGGGTAATGGTAAAGTAGTTCCAAAGATTTTTAAAAATCCACTTTGAGCTTCTACAATGTTTTGAATATGAACATCTTGATAAGTCATAAGAACTGCAACGATGGATAATCCCATTCCCAATTCATAAGAAATCATTTGAGCAGAAGAACGTAGACCACCCAAAAGAGAAAACTTATTATTCGAAGCCCATCCAGCTAATATGATTCCGTATACTCCTAATCCAGTAATCGCAAAAAATAAAATTATCCCAGAAGAATACGTAGCAACCTGAAAGCGAAAAACATACTCCCCAATTTGTATGGGCGCTGCTATTGGCACAAGCATCAATGGAATTAGAGAGATAGTCATCGACCAGAAGGGAGCTAATATATAATAAAATTTATGAACATGATTAGGTACAATATCTTCTTTAAAGAGAAGTTTGATTACATCCGCGATGTTATGCAACATTCCAAATAAACGAATTCCACCAATGTTTGCTCTAATGGGTCCAATCCTATCTTGAATGATTGCTGCACCCTTTCTTTCCAACCAAATCATCAAGGGAATAAATTGAAGTGGTATATTCCAAACAATAATAGCCATCACAATAATATTAATAACTTCGAATGTTACTGGATCCATTTTCTACCTCGTTACACTTACATAATCGTTCAACATAAATACATTAAAATCAACTTTCTTGTTTTTGAATGGTTCATCTGCAATTTTTGGTAAACTAAGTTGTATACCCATAGTAGGTATATTCGAAAACATATAGTCTTTTAATTCTTGGAATTGATTTTTATATTCATTAAAGATTTCTGATGGGTCGCTATATCGTTTTTGAGTTTTGTTTAAATAATAAACGATCTGAGCCAAAGCTAATGGTAAAGAAACTATATCTTGGTTTTCTGGTTCAAATGCTTGTTCAGCTTTTTGTAGCAATGATGTTGCATTGATATAAGTTCCATTCGTTTCTGCAAAGGTTCTAATGGGTATGATGATAGAAACATTTTTTGCAGTTTCGTCTTGGAAAGAAGTAAAATAAACAATTTTTTCTAACATTTTTAGAGCATCCATCAATTCTTTTGCTTCTTTAAATTTTGCCAAATTATTTTCGAGGATAAATAGAACTTTGATTTGTTTATTTTTGATTTTATTTACCAGGGATTTTGTATCTGTATTGATTCCAAAAAAGCGAATTCCTTGTTCATTAGGATATTCTTCTGCTAACATTAATAAATCATCTTTTTTACCTGTTGCTGGTGGAATATAAGCAAATACGTTTTCTCCATAATAGGTTTTAAGCACATACAAGGTTTCGTTGGAAGAATATGGACCAGATAACCAAGCGATCTCGTTCCAGGAATAATTTTGTAGAATAGATTCAATTTCTAACGTAGCTTGGTTAAAATCGATGTTTTGATTGTCTTTGATTGGTTCGAATACTCTATTTTCGTGGTTCTTTTTAAAAGAAAATCTTCCTTTATCGCAGAGCCATACGCGATTTAGTTTAGGATTTTCTCTTGGCATAAATCGCCAAATTTTTCCTCTGTTATGTTCTATATTAATTGAACATCCTCTGGCGCATTCTGTACAAATCGAAGGTGTTTTCTTTAAAAACCAAACCCTTTGTTTAAAACGAAACTCTTTTAACGTTAAAGCGCCAACTGGACAAATATCTGTAATGTTTCCAGAATAATCGTTTCGAATTGGTTTATTGGGAAAGGTAGTGATTTTTGATTCATGCCCGCGATGAATAATTCCCAATTCGGATGTTCCTGGAATGTTATCGAGAAAACGAATGCAACGAGTGCACAATATACATCGCTCTTGATCTAAAACAATATGATCACCAGCATCGAGAGCTTTTCCACCTTTAAAATATCTTGGAACAATTCTGCGATAATCATATCTTCCAAAATTGTAGTAATTATCTTGTAGATAGCATTCACCCGCTTTATCGCATATGGGACAATCCAAAGGATGATCTAATAATAAAAATTCAAGACTTGCCTTTTGTGCCCTAACAGCATTTTCGGAGTTGGTGTAAATTACCATTCCTTCTTGAACTTTTGTATTACAACCAATGGTTAACATTCGTCCGCGTGGTGTTTCTATTTCCACCATGCAAGTACGGCAATTTCCATCTACTGGCAAATATCTATGATAGCAAAATCTTTCTAAAGGAATGTTGTATGCATCGCATGCTTCTACAATATTTGTTCCATCTGGTACTTGGTATTCTTTGTCGTTAATCTTAATTTTAATCATTTTTTGTTCCATTATTGCACTCCTCGTTATGCTACGGGTTCATGAGTTAAAATCTTCTCTGCTACTTTATTAACAGGTATAGAGACTGGTTTTACGTATTTTTCAAAATCTGCCCTAAATTTTGTGACAAAACTTCGAACAGGCATTGCACAAGCAGCAGCCAATGCACATATCGTTCTACCTTCCATATTATCGGATATTTCGACTAATAGATCTAATTCCTTCATGGTCGCTTCGCCAGCTAAAATTCGTTTTAATAACCTATCCAACCAAGAAGTACCTTCTCTACAAGGTGTACATTGTCCACAGGATTCTTCGGAATAAAATCGTGTAAGTGTTCGCAATGCTTTTACCATATCCGTATGTTCATTCATTACAATCATTCCACCAGTACCAAGAAATGTTCCATGTTCTCGCATACTTTCGTAAGTTAAATACAAATCTTCGCATTCTTTTGCAGTTAAAACAGGTGTAGAAGAACCACCAGGAATCAAAGCCTTTAACTTACCACCTTTTACTCCTTTTGCATATTTTTCTAAAAATTCCAAAACATGCATACCAAAAGGCAATTCCCAATAACCTGGATGATTCACATGTCCCGAAACACCAAAAATGTTGGTTCCCGTGGATTCTTTTGTTCCAATTTTTGCAAAAGCTTCTCCACCGTTTTCTACAATCCAAGGAACTTGTGCAATAGTTTTAACATTGTTAACAATTGTAGGACAACCGAACAACCCTTCTACTGCTGGGAACGGGGGTTTAATTCGTGGCTGACCTTTTTTTCCTTCGATGGATTCAATTAAACCAGTTTCTTCGCCACAAATATAAGCACCAGCTCCGCGGTGGATCCATACATCTAAATCATAACCAGAACCTAAGATATTTTTTCCGATATAACCTGCTTTTCGCGCTTCGTCTAAAGCCTCGTTTAATATTTTATATTGTTTTACATATTCTCCGCGAATATAAATATAGGCAACATGACTTTTTATCGCATATGCAGAGCAAATAATTCCTTCTATTAAAAGATGAGGATCATATTCCATGATGTATCTATCCGTAAAGGTTCCGGGCTCGCTTTCGTCTGCATTTATACATAGATAGATGGGTTTGTTTGTATCTTTGGGTAAAAAGCCCCACTTAACTCCTGTTGGGAAGGCAGCTCCACCTCGACCTTTTAAGCCAGATTTTTTTACTTCTTCTACTACTTCTTCTGGCTTCATGGAAAATAGTTTTTTTAACGTGGAATAAGCACCTTGCTTTAACGCAACCTCTAATCTATGATTATTGGGTATATTAAACCGTTTTGTTAGTATTAATGGAAAGTCCATAGCTTTAACCTTTATTTTTTAATTCATTAATAATTTGATCGAATTTTTCTACGTTTAAATTTTCGTAATAATCATCGTTGATTTGTACAACAGGCGCTGTATGACAAGAGCCCAAACACTCTACTAGCTGAAAACTAAACATCCCATCGGAAGTTACTTCTCCTGGTTTAAGGTTTAGTTTTTCTTCGATGTATTTTCGAATTTCTTCTGCACCTACTAAATAACAAGAAAGAGTTTGACATAATTGCAAATGATATTTCCCCGGCTTTTTCTTTTGATACATTGTGTAGAATTCTACAACCTCGTAAACTCGCGTATAGGGAACACCTACCAATTGCGCGATATATTCCATCGTTTCTTGGGATATATAACCAAATTCTCTTTGTGCTAACCATAATGCAGGTAATAAGGATGCTTTTCTATCGGGATAATGAGAAGCTATTTCTTCGTATTCTTTTAGTACTTCTTCAGAAAATTGAACTGCCATATATGCTCCTTTTATCTATCTAATTCACCAGCTATGATGTTAATTGTACCTAAGGTTGCAATCGCATCTGCAATCATACCACCTTCGATTAATTGAGGAAATGCAGAATAATTCATAAAAGAAGGAGGACGACATTTTACTCTATAAGGATATTTGCCACCATCAGATATTATATGGAAACCCAATTCTCCATTAGAAGATTCTGTATAATCATAGACTTCGCTTAAAGGAGGTTGAATCCCATGCATGATGATTTTAAAATGGTTCATCAAACCTTCTATATCACCATATGTATGAATTTTCGGTGGTAATGCTACACGTTTATCATCTGTCATAATTGGTCCAGGTGCTAAACGCTTTAACGCTTGCTTGATGATTTTAATTGATTCGCGAATTTCGTAAAGCCTTACATAGATTCTGTCGAAATTGTCGCCTTTTGTTCCTACGATCACATCAAAATCATAAGTTTCGTAATCGTAATAGGGCTCTACTTTTCTTAAATCATAGTCGATACCACATGCTCTTAATGTAGGACCAGTCCAGCCATAAGAGATAGCATCTTCGAGACTGATTACAGCAACATTTTGAGTTCTATCTAAAAAGATACGATTTTTTTCTGTCAATCGTTCAATTTCTCCCACAGATTCTAATATTTCGTCGCATACATGTAATACTTCTTCCTCGAAACCCGGATAAGTATCTCTTGATAGTCCACCAATTCGAATGTAGTTAGACGTTAAACGAGCACCACAGAGTTTTTCGAGAATGTCGTAAACCTTTTCCCGGACATTAAAAGAATACCAGAAATTTGTTAGAGCACCGATATCCACAAGGTTTGTTCCCACACACACTAAATGATCGATGATTCGGTTTAATTCTGCTGTGATTACGCGAATTACCTTTGCTCTTTCGGGGATAGTTATTTGCAACATTTTTTCTACAGCTTTTGCAAAACCAATGTTATTCATTATAGCAGAAAGATAGTTTAACCTATCTGTGTAAGGAATACACTGCTGATAAGGATGAATTTCGCAATCCTTTTCGAAACCGCGATGGAGATATCCCATTTCTGCTACAGCAGCAACGATTGTTTCTCCATCCAAAGCAGTCAACACACGCAAAGTTCCATGCATTGCTGGATGGCTTGGCCCAATGTTTACAAAAACAATTTCTTTTGGATCTAAATCTATTGGAAATTGTATCCCACTAGAATCTTCTTCTAATGTAATAATTTTTTTTGTTTCCATAATGTCCTCTTATTTTATAATACCTTTTTCTTTTAAGCGCATCTGCATTTCGTCCATTAAATCGTCTGGTTCAGATAACCATTGTCTTCTATCGATGGGATAATCTTTTCTTAAAGGATGTCCAACAAATTCTTTATGATTCAATATTCGCTTTAAGTTGGGATGTCCTTTAAATTTAATTCCCATTTGATCCCATGCTTCTCTTTCTAACCAATTGGCATTTTTGTAAAAATCATGAATGCTATCGATTTCCGGGTTATTTTCTTCCAAAAATACGCGAATAGCAACGCGATGATTATGAGTTATAGACTTTAAATGATAAACTAATCCAAATCGATTTGGTTTTTTTTCGGGATATTTGCTATAATCGACAGAAACTAAATCCACCAACATTTCGAACTTTAAATCTTCGTCTGTTTTTAAGTAGCTGATGATCTTTCTAATTGATTCTGGCTTTAACACAACGTTTAAATAACCATATTCTTCGTAGTAATTAATAATATCTTCGCTATGTTTGATCTTAATTGTTTCTATCAAATTTTGATTGTTCATAAAAAACTTCCATTGTAATTAATAATCGAATTTGGGTTCTTTTACCTGAAATTGAGCTGGTGGTGTTTTATGTGGATTTTCAATCTTTTCTTGAATTTTTAAAACAGCATCCAATATAGCTTCTGGTCGTGGTGGACAACCAGCGATGTAAACATCAACAGGTATAATATGATCGATACCTTGCATGGTACAATAATTGTTATAAAAACCGCCAGAAGAAGCACAAACGCCCATAGAAATCACCCATTTGGGATCGGACATTTGATCATAAATTTGTTTTAAAATTGGTCCCATTTTATAGGTGATTGTTCCTGCAACAATAAGTAAATCGGATTGTCTAGGAGAAAATCGTACAAGTTCTGCACCAAAACGCGAAATATCAAAAACAGAAGAAACTACTCCCATAAATTCAATCGCACAACAAGCTGTCCCAAAAGGCATAGGCCAAAGAGAGTTTTTTCTTCCCCATGCTAATACAGCTTCTCTTGTCGTTGTAATATAAGGCAACTGTTCATTCGGATTAACATTTTTTACTCCCATTCTAAACCTCCTCGTTTTATTAAATAGTACCAACCAAAGAACAATACCCCAATAAAGATAAACATAGAAACAATCGCATACTGAAGATTATTCTGAAACCAAACTGCCCAAGGTAATAGAAATAAAACCTCTACATCAAAAATCAAAAAGAACATAGCAACTAAGTAGAATTTTACATGAAAGCGATGACGAGCATCCCCAACAGTTTTTTTGGTTGGAATACCACACTCATAAGGCGATAATTTGGTTGGATGATTATTTTTAGGTCCCAAGTAATAAGATAAAACTAAGAAAACAGCAGGTATTGCTATTGCCAAAAAAATTGTGATAACTAAGGGTAAAATGGACAAAAGATCTAAGGATGTCATAACGACTGACAATTTAATTTATTTTATTTATAAAGACAAGGATTTTTTAATATTTATAATTGTAGTTTTATTAAAAAATTTTAACCAATAAAAATCTATAATAATATCAATACTCAATATAAATTTTATAAAAACTGGTGCAAAATGCACCAGGTTGATTATTAACTAAACCAACGTTTAATTGCTTCTTGTGGTAAAGAAATACCAGAAACCTTTGCTCTTTGAACCAATGTCCAAAAACCTCTGTATGTTGCTCTATCGTGTAATTCTCCTTCGTATTGAATTGGTCCCCAGTTTGCATCTTGTGCTGCTATCAAAATATTCACAGCTTTATCTACTTCGGAAAGATCGGGCTTCATTGCTTCTACGATTGCATCGATTTGAGTAGGATAAATCGACCACATTCTTAAAAATCCAAAACGATAACGTGCTATCTCTGCATCTTTTTTCGTTTGTTCATAGTTTTTTAAATCCAATGTTACGTTATGAGCAGGCACTAAACCATGAGCTAATGCAGTTGCTACTACTTGTGCTTTTGCTCTTCGAAGTAACTCGTGCTCAAATTGGCCAGGACTTTTCATGTTCGAAAGAGGAATAGCTCCAAAATGGCCAGAAATAAAATCCATCAACCCAAAATCTAATACTTGCATCCAAGGTAGTTGTGCAATCTTTTCTACATCGCGTAATGCACCATGAGTCTCGATCAAGCAATGAATGGGAATTTCGCGTTTTAAGCCTGCTTTACTTGCAATTTCTTGGATGTATTCAATCATTTCTTTTACTTGATCCGCAGAAGTTGGCTTGGGTATAGTAATATATGTAACAACATCACCTGCACCTTTTATGACTATTTCTGCATCTTGTTTCCAATATTTTGTATGTGTATAATCATGAATTCTAACACCAGCCATTTTGAATTCATTTTCTTGCGAATTTAACAATCGAACAATCATCTCAGCATGCTCTTTTTCTTGGCCTTTGGGTGCACCATCTTCGCAATCCATGGTAATATCAAACACTGGACCTTTTTCTTTTTGGAAGCCAAAAGCTTTAAGAATCATTTTTTCGTTACCAGCAAAATGTTCACAGCTAGGAATAACGGGGAATGGTTTTTCTCCAGGAAATAAGGCTTCGTTTGGATGAATCATATTAACTCCTTTATAAAATTTTATAATTAAATTTTTATGGACACATTTTTATAAAAAATTCTCTCATCTACTAAAAAATATTTACTTTGTAAAAAAGATAGTTCATCAAAACTGCAAGTCCATTAACACAAAAATGCGTAACAATTGGTGCAATAATTCCTGGTCTATATTCTCTTAAAACGGCAAGAGCCATTCCTAAAAAGATCAAATAAGGAAATGCAACTACCCCCTGCGGATGAAGACTAGCAAAAATCATCGCCGACAGAAACGAAGAAGCAAAAGTAGAAAAACGACTTCTAAAAAAACCATAAATCCAGTTTCTAAAAACAATTTCTTCTGTAATAGGTGCAATAATCACAGCAAGGATAAAAACAGGCAAAATTTGTTCTGGTATAAGAAATGATATGGGATGTGCAGAATCAACATCGTATTGACTACCACTGATCAACACACTGGAAAGTAAAATAATCATCGAAGCTGGAAAAATAGCAACAAAAGCTACAAAACCATAGAATAAATCGTATAGTGGCGATAATGGCTTTATTTTTTTGTTTATGATCATATTTTCTAGAAAACCTTTAAAATCTTTGTTTTCGCTTTCTTCTTGTTGAAAATTTTTTAAAAAAGGATAAAAATCTTGATGACTATAAACTTGTGTCCATAAAGAATATTTAATAAAATTCCCACCAACTTCGTTATAAACATAAACTATTGCTAATATAAAAATCAAAACGATATAAATAATCTGGAACCACAGGAGATTCGAAATATAAGGCTTGAATATTTCTAACACAAAATAATTTACAGGAATGTATAAAAACAAATAGATTACCGCAGCTTCTAACAACACCCAACTATGTTTAAAATCATAATTTCTGATAAAACTACCGTAAAAAGATATATGAGCCTTAGAAAAGAACCGAACCAAAACAAAAAGACCCACAAAAAAAGAAAAAATCATCAAAAATGTAATCAAACTTAAACCCAACTGGAATGGAAAAATATCCTTTGCAAGCTTATCGAAAAACTCTTTAGCTTTTTGTGGTTCTGTTTTTTCTAGATAATCCAAGATTAAAATATTGTTCATCGACAATTTTAAGGGATTTTCTTTTAATGTTTCTATATTGATTTTAAACGAAGGATTATTGTAAATATTATAAATAATTTTATAATAATCTTTATATTTTTCTTCTAAAAAGTTCAAATCCTCGTAAGATTTTTTTACAGAAAGATGGTTAAAGATGATAAAATTTTCGAGAAAAACAATGGGATCGGAAGGATATTCTTTTTCGAGTAGCATCGTTTGTTGTAGAATTTGTTCTTCGATAGATTTTTTGTTTTGATCCGGAAATTGATAAGAAATAACCAACTGAAAATAAATCACTTTGTAAAGAAGAGCAAGTTTTACACTATGAGCTTGTTGATATTTCTGAATTTGATTCTCTTGTCCACGATAAAAAATTAACGTAAAAACAGTAATAAGGGTTAGCAAAATTACCAGAAAAAAACGAACAGTGTAGTCTTTTATTTCCTTCATAATTTATTGATTTTTTTCGATCCAATTCTTTAATTTTTTGTAAGATGTCCATAAATTAACATCTTTTAACTCTTTTTCTCGAAAATTTTTAAAATCAAAACAAAAAAATTCGTAAGAATTTATTTTTATATTTCCTTTATAATACATAGAATATTGATGTTTGATTAAACCTAATATCTTCCTATGGACAACACTTCCTAAATCGTAAGCGATGATTTTTTTGCCTAAAAACATTGCCTCATAAAACAATAATCCCGGATAAGTAATTATGGTATTAGAATGTTTGAATTTTTGGTAGAAATCCCAACGAGTAGAATAGTTTTTTTTATCGATAAGATCCATCTTTTCGTACGATAGATCAAAAGCTTTTAAAATCGTTTTTATGTTTTCTTCGTCTTTTAAAATGGCATTGTAAGTGTGATCCAGAATACCCGAATATATTAATACATTGTTATCAATGTTTTGTGTTTCGAATTCTAGAAATACTTCGATGAATTCTTTGTTCCAAAAATGGTTTTTTAGAATTTCTGTAAGAGAATCTTTTGCATCTACATATGGCAGTGTAATCCAATTTTCGATTTCTGGTTGTTTGATTCTAAAATGGTTGTCCAAACATAATATTTTTTTTTTAAATTTTTTGTAAAGTTTTATAAATATTTCTGGATTATGGTCGCGAATATCTGCAATAATGATAAATTTGTTATCTTCTAAATGGGGAAAATTTAATTCCTTCCAAGTACGAAAAACTTTGCTTTTAGAAAGAGTAATTGTATTTGATAGATTGCCCTTGGGATCCCAAATCAAAATTTCTATGTTTTTGTAGATTGGATTTAAGTAATCATAAATGTTATAAATTCTTTGGATATGTCCTGTTCCTTCTGCAATGGCATAAAGATGGATTACAATATCTTTAAAACTTTCTTTGTTGGACATGCATGTTGCCTAAAAATATCTCTGGTTCTCGAAGATATAATTCCATCACATCGAATATAGAAAAATCTTTTTTTAATTTTTTATAAACATTTTTAAATACTTGATAATCTTCCTTTTCGTCTAAGGTCAAACGCGGTAGAACATTTATGTTTTTTTTATTAATATAATTTATAAATTCCTTATATTCTTTATGATTAAACCGAAATAGATGAGGATTTTTTTTAATATGCAAGCTTACATGCTCTTTGTATAAGGGATCATTTAATTCTTCTTCCCCTTTTTTTAAAGATTGAAGAGTAAAGGCTTCTACGGAAACGCCAATGGGAAGTCCAACAAAAGAAAATAAATCTAAATTTTCTTCGATTAATTCTCGGATGGTTGGTAATACCAAAGAAGGTTCTACAAAAGGATTATCTGCTGTTGCCCGGACGATGATATCAACCTTCAAGTATTCTGCTGCTAATATATAACGTCTTCTTACATCTTCTAATGGTCCACAAAAAAAAGGAAGGGATTTTTTTTCGAGAAAATCGATTAAATCTCTATCTTCTTCGGGTATAACAAAATAAATATTCGAAAGAAGAGATTTTTTTAGACGTTCATAAATCCATTCAATCACTGTTTGGGTTTGATCTTCTAAACTTAATGGCAATAGTACTTTTTTAGGTAAACGTTGCGATGTAGTTCTCGCTTGAATTAATATAGCAACCCTTGAATCGATGTTATAATTATCCCAAAAAGACATACCAATCTTTACAGCTTCCACAAAGAGGTAATATTTGATTATAATTTTTATTAATAAAATCTATATAATATTTTTTTAAATCATCAAAAATTTCTTTTAAAGATAGTTGATTTATATCATAACTTTTGTAATTACATAAAATATCTTGTCTACAAATGGGAACTTTACCATTAGCATTGATAAATAAATGAAACATCAAACTTCTACAATAATCTTTTTCTAATGGTTCTAAATCCACCACACTAAAATCTTCCAATAAATTGCCATACCTGTTATATCGTCCTACAATAGGTTTAATCGAAGAATTTTTAAAAAAATCAAAATAACTATCCAATTCTTCTTCTACTTGTTGTATACGAAGAATCTCTGCATAAACATTTAAGAAATTGATTTGTTCTAAGTGTTTTTTTATTTTTGGAATTTGATTTATCCCCATCAATTCTTGATAAAGTTCTTCGTTTAAGGTAGGAAGTTTAACAATCAATGAGATTTGTTTTTGATGATCTTTTATGAAATCGATTACTTCGGGTTGAATTTCGTATAAAAATGTTTCTATATAAATGGTATGAAAAAGTTCAGAAGCAATTGCCATTTCTAAAACGTTTATTAATTCTTTGTATAAAAAGGGTTCCCCTGTTCCCGATAAAGACAAAGTAAACGATCTTTTTAGTTGGAATTCTTTTAAATCTTCGAGGATTTTTTTTATCTGTATAATCGAAAGTTCGTAAAATTGAGGATTTTTGGGATATACTTTTGGGTTTAAATCATTTCTTGTAGTAAGTTCCAACTCAATGTACGAAGGAGCAATACGAATCAAATCGATGTTTTTTTCGAAGATGGATTGAATTTCTCTGTAAGTAATATCGCTTTTATATTCTACGATATTTTTACAGATTTGTTGGAATCGATCGTTATATAAATCAAAACGTATGCGATATTTTCTATAATCGGGTTCAATATAGTAAATTTCTAAATCCAAGGTCTGCGTATTTCGCAACAAGAAATCAGACCAATTCCAAAAATATTTTTCTTCGTTTATGGTAATTCTTTTGGCAAGTTCTACATTGCAAACAATGGGTAAAAAACCAGAAACTGCCACATCCGAATAAGTATATTCTGCTAAATAGGTAAAATGATCCAAAATCAACTTTACACTATGTTCTATGTCGAGAAGTGGTGCAATCGCTTCGAAATACAAAAAACAATCATGCTGTTCTTGGATAACGATATGTTCTTGTTGTTGGTGGATTTGTTCTTCGATATTTTTAGGTATAGCAGGAGAAATTTTCAATACTGCCTCTTGTAGAGAAAAGGCTTTAAGAAAATTAAATTCAAAAAAATCATGCTTTATATTTGTTATGTTGATTTGATTTTCGCTAACAAAATACAGAGGAAATTTTTCGGGTAGGAAGATTTTTAGGTTATTTCTAAAAGTTTGGTTCGAAACCTCTAATAAAATTTGTTTTAATTTATTTAAAAATAAATTAAATAAATTGATATCATAATTTTCTATGTTTAAATGTATGATTGCAAAATCGATCTTTCTGTCGGATAGTTCACTTAACATGTTATGCAATTTTTTTTATGATAAGATTGCGTTTTTTTTGTTCTAACCAATTTTGGAAAGCTTCTTCTGCTTTATCGTAGTATAATCGCGAGCGAATTAATTCTTGAACTTTTTCTAATGGAATTGGTCTTTTTCCTTCTATTTTAAGAATTACGTATTGCCCACTTTGATTTTTAAAAATAGGAGAAATGCTTCCCACTGGTAGCTGAAACAATGCACCTGCCACTGCTTGATCCTCTCTTGCAATATCTACAATCGGTGTCCATAAACGTATACCACCACCTGCTTTATAAGGAGAAACATTTTCTTTTAGATTTTTAGCAATTTCTGCAAAACCATTGGGGTTGCTCTGAATTTGATTATACGTAGATTTTACAATTTCGTAGATATTCTTTTCGTCTTGAATGGTATAGGTCTTTGGAAATACAATTTCTCTGTATAAAACCTCGATTCCAATGTCTTTTCTGTGTTTATTGTAAAAATCTTCGATTTCTTTATCGGTTGGTTGTGGAACCGAAATTTGAATTTGTATAATCAGTTGCTTTAATAATTGATATCTTAATACATCTTTCCATAAATCGAAAGGAAGACCAGTCTCTTTTTCTAGGATATTTTTAAATTCATCGACTGTTTTTAAATTCGCTGCAATTCTTCGTTTTTCTATTTCGTTATTAACGCGTTCTTCGTTTACAATAATGGATTCTTGTTCTGCTATCTGTTCTATAATCAGCATCTCTATCAAAAAATCTTCAGAGTTTATTTTGCGATTTTCTACTTTGGAGATAAACCCTACTAATTTAGTCATTCTTTCCATTTCTATCTTAGTGATAGCTTTCTTTCCTACCACCATGTAGATAGAATTGACTTGTTCTCCCAACTGAATTTCGTCTATTTGTGTTTGCTCGATTTTCTTGGTTTTTTTTGAGCTACTACAAAAAATAATAGAAAATAATAAAATAATAATATAAAAATTTTTATTGATTTTCATAAAATTTTTCTACCATTAAATAAAAGTCTTTAAAAATATGCTTTGCATCGTTTGGTCCAGGACTTGCTTCGGGATGGTGTTGTACACTTAATATGGGAAATTCTTTATCTTTAAACCCTTCAATGGTTTGATCGTTTAAATTCACGTAAATAATTTCTAAATCTGCTTGATCTTTTGTTTCTACAGCAAATCCATGATTTTGAGCAGTAATTTCTACCTTTTTTGTGCGAATATCCATTACAGGTTGATTGCCCCCTCTATGACCAAACTTTAATTTATACGTCTTCCAACCTCTTGATAATCCTAATATTTGGTGCCCTAAACAAATACCAAAGATGGGTTTTTTAAACGTTAAAAGAATTTTTACATTTTCTATGGCATAAACAGTAGCCGCAGGATCACCAGGACCATTCGAAAGAAAAAAAGCATCAAAGTGTTTGATATCTTCTGCATGAGTGTGCGAAGGAAATACATGAACCTCGAAACCTGCTTCGTCTAAATATCGCAAAATACTTTTTTTGACACCGTAATCCAACACAGCAATTTTATATTTTTTTTCTGTTGTGCTATATCTATAAGATTTTTTCGTAGATACCTTCGAGGCTAAATCTAATCCAGCCATAGGTGGTATAGAAAGAACTTCGTCGAGCATTTCTTTTTTAAAAGAAGCCTGATCGGGAAAAATCCCTCCCCTCATTACACCTTGATTCCGTAATGTGAGTACTAACTTTCGCGTATCAATGTTTTCTACTGCAGGCGTTTGATTTTGAATCAAAAATTCTTCTAAGGTTATCTGCGAAATAAAATTCGATGGATGTTTGACGTATTTTTTTACGATAAAACCAAAGCATTGAACCTTCTCTGATTGCGAATATCCTTCGTAAATCCCATAATTACCAATCATCGGATAGGTCATTACAACGATTTGCCCATAGTAAGAGGGATCGGTTAAAATTTCCTGATACCCCGTCATCGATGTGTTAAAACAAACCTCCCCTAAGGACTTTTTGGGATAACCAAAAAAATTCCCTATGTAGAAATCTCCATTTTCTAAAACCACAACAGCTTTTGTTTTGTTCTGATACGGCATTACTGCCATAAAAATTGTAAAATAATAAAAGTCAATTCAAGTTATTTTAGAATAAAGACTTAAAAAATCTATTTTATCTTTAATTTATCTTACAAGATTACAATTGATTAAAAGTCAATAAATAATTTTATATATATTTTATATTTTAAATTTAAAAAAATACTATTCAATTATGTTTATAAAATATTTTTAAGATTGACATTTTGGTTGATTTTGTCATTTTTTACATTATGAATAGATTTAAACAAAAACTTTTATCGATTTCCTTTTCTCTAAAAGTAGCCTTGATTTTTAGTCTTTTTACAATGGGATTTGCAGCACTTATATTGTTTTCTTTAAATATTTTCGCAAAAAACACAATCATACAATCCCTCCAACAACAAATATTGAATGTAGGAAAATCTGGTGTGCTTTTTTTCCAAAAACAAGGTATGGAAAATTTAAAAAAATTAAAACAAAACGTAGAATTCAAATAGCAAGGAAAATTAAACATCAATCCGAATCTTTTAAAAGAAATCCAAAATATACCGCCAGGAGAAAAACAAGAAATTCTAAAAGAAGAAGAACACCAAACATTATATTATACTAAGGAATCTCAATTCGTCGTTCAAATTTTAAGAAAAATCAAAGCAAGCACTATACCCGATAATATCTTATTAAAAGATTTTTACGAACTCAAATTTTATGATATAAAACATCCTCCCTTGATTAGGTTTGCATATATTTTAATTCCCATACCAAATGATCCAAACTCGAATTTTGCTATGTTTTTATCCGATTCAGATATGGAAAAAGCAGACATCAACAACAACGGAAAAATCGACGAAGACGAAGAGGGAGAATTTATCGGCGCTATCTATAACATATCCGAAATGCCCGCCCTACAAGAAGCAATTACAAACAAAACGATGGGTTGTAACAAAGATTTTTATCGCGATCAATGGGGAACGTTTCTTTCTTGTTATATTCATCTTATTGATTATGATAAAAACTTTCTTGGCGTTTTAGCTTTGGATTTCGATGCAAAATCCCAATACAATCAACTGCCAAAAATCAAAATATATTTTGTATTATTAGGTTTAATGATTGCTATAATTATATTTTTTTCTTTTTATGAAATTTCTTCGTATCTATTAAAACCCATAAAAAAATTAACCAGAGCAAGTATAGAAGTTGCAAACAGAAATTATCATGTTAAGTTATATACATTTTCTAACGACGAATTAGGAATACTTACAAAAAATTTTAATCGAATGGTTCAAGAAATTAACAATTATGTAGAAAGGATTGAATTTATTGTAGATTCCTTTGCGCGATTTGTACCATTACATTATGGTACCCTTTTAGAAAAAGAACATCTATACGATATAAACAAAGGGGATTCCAAAGAGGTAGAATTATCTATTATGTTCTGCGATATAGTAAATTTTTCTAATCTTCCGGAAATGATGTCGCCAAGAGGTACATTCGAATTTTTAAACCTATTTTTCGAAATGATGAATCCTATCATCATTAAAAATGGAGGCATTATCGATAAATTTATCGGTGACGAAATTATGGCTTTTTTTCTCTATGAATGTGAACATGCCTGTCCATTTCCTTTGGATTCTGCAATAGAAATGCGACAAAAACTGATAGAATTTAACCAAGTTTTTCAGCATCCTAATGTTGCTTACATCGATATGGGAATTGGCATCCATTATGATAAAGTTATATTAGGTACAGTTGGATCGCAAGAACGACTCGATACAACTGTGATTGGTGATACAGTAAACACAGCTTCGCGCATTCAACAACTTACCAGAGTTTTTAAAACCCCCATATTAATAACAGATTCGGTTAAAGAAAAATTAAAAAATATAGATAAATATTATTTAAGAAAACTCCAAAAAGTTCGTGTTAAAGGAAAAAAAGAACCCGTTCAAATCTACGAATGCTTTAATGTAGACTCTGACGAACAAATCGAAAAAAAACTTCAAACCCTCCAAAAATTCGAAGAAGCCATAGAATTCATCCATAACAAAAAGATTCAAGATGCGATTGTATTATTAAAAGAAATCTATCAAATTAACCCAGAAGATAATGTTGTTCAAGTATATTTAGAAAGATACGAACGCCTAAATTCACAATACCAAAATATATAAAATAAAACTTTAACAAAAAAATCTATTGATTGATAAAAAAAACTTGATTGATTTTTAAAAAAATTAAATCTATAACCAAAGATGGATTCCCATAAAGATTATAAAATCATTTATTACAAAGATAATGGAACGTTGCCTCCTGAATATCACGAAGAATTAGTCATTAAAATTTATTCCAACGGACTAATCAAAATAAAAAAACTCAAAGGATACGAAGATCAAATCCAATTCCAGCATCTATTGAATTTAAACACAAACGAAATGTTATTATTCCGACACTACTTAGAAAAAATTGAATTAAGCAAAAGCTATCAAATTAATGCACCATCAAAAAAAATGGGAAGTCCCACCGAATACATCGAAATCTTTTATCATAAGAATATTATCAAATGGTATTATCCCGACATTTTAAAAGAACACGATAAAATTTTTTTAGAAATGCATAATTTTATCAAACAAACCATCAAAAACCATCTTAACGAAAATCTTTTTTAACCGATATAAAAATAGTGAAAAAAAATTCGCTATTATTGTTGATTTTATTTCTAAGCAATAGTATTTTTGCAGAACGTTATTCTCTAAAAACAGAACTCGATCAGGTTAATTTTTTGGATCAATTATTAAATACTAGCGAAAATTTAAGATTACAAGTTATAGACGATTTCGAAACCAATCAATACTATGTCTATGATCCTCCTACACCTTTACATCAATTAGAGGTTGTCTATAAAAATCCGCGATTATCGTTTATTAAAGAGCAAAAAAGAGCCTTCGAATTGGAAGAAGTACTAGTAAGTGGATGGGGAAATACAAAAACCTTCGACAAATCCTTAATGTTTTATTACAACGTTGATATACCTGGAAGACAGCATTTTCGAATTATCCCAAAAGAAAATATTTATATCTATGGTCAACCTATGCGATATTCTTTATGGATACACAGCAAAAACTATCCAGATAAATTCTTTCTCGTCTTTAAAGTAGGAAGTAGAGAAATCAAAATCTTTGTTGCAGAATTGAACTGGAATGGTTGGAAGCGAATCGAAAATCAACTACCAAAAAATTTTACGTATCTGCCAAAATTAAATAAACCGCCTTATTATTACCAATTTCGCGGATTTTTTATTCAGACAACGAACAATACATCTGTTGGAAATAGAGAAATTTTATTAGATCACTTGTTAATTTTAAGCAATACCCAAAAATTACAATATTCAGGTTCAGAGATATTAGATAACTTTTAAATAATATAAATTTATACATAGATTTCTAATTGTGCACCTATATAACCTAAGATGACTAAGTATTTTGGAGGAATTAAAACCTTTCTTTTGGATTCTTCTATATCGACATTACATACCAAAGAAATTTGATATTTTGTCGAAAGTTCATGAATTTGTTTTCTTACAGGGTAGATTCTTTTTAGAATATCTTCTATATGATCCATCAAAGAAGAATTGCCTTCTAATGTGCTGTTCAATTGCCATATTACGATTCCGTCCATATCATTTGTTCTTATCTTATCGGCTTTGATGCTTAAAATTCGATTTACTTCGTTGGGATCCAATCCCCTACCCGAAATCAATAATACAGCCCAATTACTCATCTTAACAATATTTCGGTAAATTGAAATCAATTTTTAATTTTACACAAAAAAAATTAAGATTGCTAAATTTTTCTATCTATATTTTATGTTCTTTATGAAAAAAATCATTTTTTTTACAGCTTTTTTTTGGTATACTTTTCTTAATGCTAACACTATTGCACCAGTTTTAGTAGAAAATTTCCACGAATTATACATAGGAAAAGAACTCTATCTATACGAAGACAAAAATCAACAAGAAACCATCGATACAATTAAAACCAAAATTTCTGAATTTAAAAAATCCGAAAAAGAAATCCCCAACTTTGGTTATTCCAACAGCACTTTTTGGGTTTATTTTAAAATCAAAAATCCTACGAATCAAAATAGCAAAATTCTATTAGAACTATACTATCCTTTATTAGACGAGATTGATTTTTATTTATTCGAATCTGGTAATATGATAAAAACAATCGAAACCGGAGATCTTAGAAATTTCTATACAAGAGAAATTCCTCACCGAAATTTTTTATTTCCTTTAAGCTTTAACCCAC
>FMJZ01011393.1_pt1 | contig 40222 bp, 51 predicted proteins | sample 1987881 | NCBI WGS metagenome assembly FMJZ01 (sample SAMEA4378227, study PRJEB15110) | soil metagenome | biome: soil; feature: Field; material: Soil | place: India | collected 2015-03-11 | depth 0 m
TCTTATGCTCTGGCGTCTCACATGTTTCTGAACGAGCTCATAGGTTTTCCAAGCTCTTGGTGCCAGTATATGTCAAAAGGCAATAAGCGTTCTGTTCCTAACGCCTGCGGAACAGTCGAAAGAAGCGATCTTGGTATTCATGAAATATGCCCCAGCGCCCCAGCTCGGCAGCAAGCTCCGAAGCCCAGCACGGGTCGCGCTCAGCCTTAGAGAACAACTCCTCGATGTAGTGACGTGCGTCCCGCGGTATTCCGGCGGAATCGATGTTGAGCAGCCCCCTGCGCTCAAACTCCGCCGCATTGGCATATACCGAACTCTGGGTCAGTTCATAGGTGAATTTGAGCAAGGAGACATCCCACATCTCCTCGACGCCTTTTATGATGGCAGTCAGAGGATCACGCTGGCTGTCTATTTGACGGTTTATCTTCTCCACTATCGCTTCCACGGGCTCCGACACGATGTTCATCTCTCTGGGTTCATTCTTGTAGCTATAAAAGATGCCGAGCTCATGAGGGTGCCTCTCCGCCACCATCTCTATAAACCTCCTCGCTCCGGCACTGAAGCCCTCCAGATTTATTAAATAACTCGGTGTCACGATCTTCGGTCTGGCAGCGATCACCCTCCCCTCCCTGACCACATTCACCCATTCGGTAAGCTCGGTTATCATGTAGTAGTATATATTGGTGCTGCCAAAAGTCGCCAGACTTTGCGATGGCGCCCTGAGCACCTTAGTATTAGTGATAGCGTGTTGAATCTTCTCGTCTATTTCCATGGCATATCCTGCACCATTACAGGAACAGCTTCACCGCCTGAAAATTGCGCTCCACATTGGACTTGCCACGGATAATGCTCCCATACTCCGTGCTATGTCCTGCCACCAGGAGCTCCACGTCAAGCTGCGAAAGCTTCTCTATGCTTTTCTTCAGCATGGAAAGGCTACCGCTGGGAAAATCCGTCCTGCCTATGCTCCCGTAGAAGACCACATCTCCGGTGATGAGTATTCTCTTCTCCGCCCAGTAAAGGCAGATAGAGCCCGGGGAATGTCCCGGTGTGAGCAATACCTGCAGTTCCACCTTGTTCTGCGTACCAAGGCTTAGCGTACCTTCCCTGAGGTAGAAAAGCGGCTCAAACTGCGGTGGCTTTATCCTGAACACTGAATACATCTTCTGCCCCAGCGTATTGCGGAACTCATCCTCTTCCTCGGACAGAGCCACCCAGGCACCGCTCTTTTCCACCACCAGCTCATTTGCCTGACAGTGGTCGGGGTGACAGTGTGTATTTATAATCAATCCCACATCAGCCACCTTGAAACCGTTTCTTTCCATGGCTTTGCCCAGATGCTCAAAACAGGTCTCTCCAAACTCGTTGGTAATATGCCCTGGGTCTATAAGCACATGCGGGCGCTCGCCCCGGAGCACGTTTGTAAATAGACAGGTGTTGCAATTGTTGCCCCTTCCCTGCCAGACATAGCAGTAGAAGTTATCGGCTAACTTTAGTGAGCTATAGAGGCCCGATGCCCTGTAAACCATCTTTTTGATTACGACTCAATTATAAGGTAAAATGCTGACAAGCGCCAAATATGGGAGCCTCACATAACTACTGCCGACAGAATGCCAGCTCGGTATACCCTGATATACTCAGTACTTTCTGCTAGAAAAAGAAGGCGGAGATGGGAGAACTTAAGAGCGCCTGGGAAATAGCGCAGGAAAAGGCCAAAAAGCTGGGTGACCTCTCGCCGGAAGAGAGGCAGAAACAGAAGGAGAAGGAGTGCCTTCAAATTGCTGGAGCCCTAGCCGATAAGTACCTCGCCCACCCCGACGCTCGAATGCTCAGCAACGAGCTGGCGAAGCACGAAGGCTTGGAAAAGGAGCTGATAATCAGGTTCCTCATCCACCGGTTTGTCGATGCCATAGATATCTCCAGCGCCGGGGCACAGAGAGCGATCGAAGGTATCCTGATTCTGAACCAGCACGGCACCATGAAAGACACCGTGGCTAAGATCAAAGAGGTGCTGCAGGAGCATCAGTCAGCACAAGCCAGAGAAAAAGAGGACTTAGAAAAAGCTGGCAGGGAGATTTTGCACCAGATGCGGGTTTCAGGTTCGGCGGTGAGCCGCATAAACACCCGCGCTAGAGAGGAATGGCAGAAAAGGCTGGAAAAGATAACAACGCCTTTTGAAGAGGCCTTGAAACTGCTGAAACAGCAACTTCTGAGCTGAAACTACTTGCTGGAATACCCTATCCCTTTTATCCTCACCCGTTTGCCCTCTAACCTCGCCTTAACACCAAACCTGCCCAGCACACTCTCCACCAGCCAGAGATTTGCCTCAACATGGTCAGTCAGGCGCGGTATCAGGTACTCGGTGACGCCCTCCGCTAGAGCGGCGTAGATGACTACTTGGTCAGCCAGAAACCTGTCCACGGTGGCTCCGGAATCGATATCCTCAATTAGGTTTCCAGCCACCTGCTTCCCGATCGTCTCCGCTCTCCTACCCCTCTTCCCAGCCATGTCTGAGCCTAGATAGCGGCTTCCGTCATCCACCCAGACAGCCAAGGCTGCACCGGGATGGGTGGCTGTGCTGTCGTGAAGGGGCTCGATGGTTACACGATAGCCAGCGTGCTTTAGTACGCGCTCACACTCCCGAGCCATCCGCTCGCTAACCCGAGCCTGTTGCAGATGCGAGCAAAGTGCCACGCCCCTGACTCGTGAAACCGGGACAGGCTCACCAAGCCTCACTGCCCTGAGCTTCCCATCCACAGGTCTGATGCTCACCTCGATGATGCCGCCACCTTGCTCGGCATATCCAGGACGCCTTATTTCCAGGTCAACATCAATGCCCGTCCTCCTTAGAAAAGGAAAAAGGACATACTTCATATGATAAGCTGAAGGGGCAAAGTCCTGAAACAACCCTCCCGATATAGTGAAGGTTGACGGCTGGGCGGCAAAACATGCCACCGGCAGCAGGGTCATGGCTAGCATGGTGGTGGAACCACCGGTGCCGATATCCCAGCTATACTTACCCCCCTCCATCTCCTTCCCTGGCGTGTACCATATCTCCATGGAACCCAAAGTAGCGCCCTCTGCAGAGCCCTGGGATACGTCGCAACAAGCCAGCACGGCCTGCCGGTGCTGGTAGCGCAAGCCCGGCTTTTCCCGGGCGGCGCGTATGTTCCACATGTGCAGTTCCTCGCCGAGAAGTGTGGCTAAGCTGACCGCATATCTCAACAGGGTGCCGCTACCGGATTTTGCCGAACCGTCTATCTCTATCATTACAACGCGTGATACAGTGATTTGTGCTAGGAATTTTCTGGTAACGAAGCACCGATGCAGGAGGAAAAATTCAGGCTAGGTTCATAGCTTGCTGCAATGCTATATCGACATTTTTGTGCGTGTCGGCAGAGAATCCCTCCACCATCAGGTTAGCCACCTGAAGGAACCTATTGCGCTCGGCTGTCCCAAGGTACTCCAGCATCTCCTCCACTCTCCTCGCCAGAAGCACCTGGTGCTCCAGGGGGACCTTTTTCGACTTGGGTAATGCCAGCAATGGGTGGGCAAACAGCACCGGTTTGATCAGGGCAGCTAAATAGATAAACCTGGCACGCCGGTTACTCTGAGCTGCTTTCCAGGTAGCTTTGTCCTCCTCAGAAGGACGTATCCACTCCAGCGCGAAGGCGAACTGGCACTCGATAAAGCCACGCTGCACCAGAAATCTGGTAGCTTCGAAGTCCTTCACCGCCACCGATACAAAATAGAGCACCTGCTCCAGTACCGAGGCATCGAGCCCCTTTACCGCTATTGTATGACGGCACTCCTCGGGGATCTTGAAAATGTAGTACTCGAGAGAGCCGTGGAGGGCACTGTGTGCTGCCTCGTGCCTCAGGGCGCCCAGCTTTGCCTGCTTGCTCAGAGCGGCTAACCTTTCCAGACAACAGATTATCCGTGGATAGCCACGCCAGGCATCGTGGTAGCAGATATACTCCTCATCACCGCTGGTGGTGACCCCCATCCTCAGTTTTTCCTCTTTGAGCAGCGTCTGCACGTTTGCTTCTGTGTCCACTATGTGGACATCAACTCGATAAGGAAGCCTTATCCTGAATTTACGATAGCAGTCACGGAAGGTATTTTCTATCTCTCGCTTGGTGACCCAAGTGACACTGCCACTGGTGACCACATTTAGCTGAACATCAGCCATGCCTAGCTACAAGATAACAATGTTAGTCGTTAAAGTCAATGCCATGACATGATATGTGCCGACGAGGAGTCCACCACAAACATGCTACTATTGCATATGGTCATTACTTTTGGTTAATATTGATGCGCACATGGAACGCATCTGGGCGCCGTGGCGAATGGAATACATAAACAGAGCCGCACAGGAGCCGGGCTGCTTTCTCTGTCAAAAACCGAAGGAGAACAACGATCCCGCGAACTTAATACTCTACCGCGGGGAAAGCAATTTCATAATCCTCAATTCCTACCCCTATAACACCGGCCACCTTATGGTGGCACCATACAGACATATTGGCGATCCCTCCCTGCTCAACAAAGCCGAGGCTAAAGAGCACCTGGAAATAATCCAGCTGGGTCTTAGGGTGTTGACCGAGGTGATGAGACCCGAGGGGTTCAACATCGGCATGAACCTAGGCAGAGTGGCAGGGGCAGGGCTGGCTGACCACATACACACCCACATCGTCCCCCGCTGGCAGGGCGACACCAACTTCATGCCGGTAATCGCCGATACAAAGATTCTCCCTGAAACACTGGCAGCGACCTATCAGAAGCTTAAACAGGCAATCGAAGCGCTGCGCTGATGTCTAGCCCTCAGCGCGTGGATAAGAGCCGAGCACCTTCATGAAGTTCGTTTTTTCCTGCAGCTCCGCCAGAGCCTGGCGGCATATCTCGTCGTCCACGTGTCCTTCGAAATCAACGTAGAACACATATTCCCAGGGCTTTTTCTTGCTGGGCCTTGATTCCAGCTTGGTAAGGTTTATGCCCCTGCTGGCAAAAACACCCAGACAGGCATACAGTGCTCCCGGGACGTTCTTGGTGCTGAAGACCAGCGAAGTCTTGTTCCTGGCTGCAGGCAGTGGCTTGTGCCGGGAAATAACGAAGAACCGAGTATAGTTGTCTGCACTGGTCTCTATATTCTCGGCGAGGACTTCCAGCCCGTATATGCGCGCTGCCCGTCGGCTGGCTATAGCAGCGCACCCCTTTAGCCCCTCCTCCCTTATCCTTTTCGCAGCAGCAGCGGTATTGTATGTGGGTATTACTTCAGCACCCAGCTTTTTCAAGAAGTCCTCGCACTGCGCCAGCGCTTGTGGATGGGAATAGACCGCCCTTATACCATCTAACCTTTCTCCCGGCAACGCCAGCAGGCAGTGGCTTATCCTGAGCTCTATCTCACCATAGATGTTCACCTCGTATTCGAGCAGCAGGTCATAGGTCTCATTGATACTACCAGCTAAAGAGTTCTCCGCCGCCACCACACCGAAATCGGCTTCTCCCCTAAGGACCGAGCCGAACACATCCTCGAGGTGGCGATAGGTGATAAGCCCAGCTTCGCCGAAGAAAGTGATGGCGGCATCCTCTCCGAAGGCACCCCTCTCCCCTTGAAAGGCGACCCTCACCATACGCGCTTAACCGTTCGCCCCACGACCCACCAGCGCCTCTTTTAAAGCCCCTTCGCTCTCAGTTGTGGTGAGAGCAATTATGCGGTCGCCAACCTTAAGCACAGTATCACCGGTGGGCACCTGAGGCTTCTGACCGTTCCTTATTAAGAGGGCTAGAACGGAGTCAGTAGGTAAAGATAAGTCTTTGATCGCTTTCCCCACCGATCTTGCACCTTCCAGCACCTTCACCTCCACCACCTCCATCTTACCTTCGCCCATACTCAACAAATGGATCAGCGGGTGTGTGGGCAGTTTCTCCTCGATGTGCTCCAGAATAACATTGGTCACGCTGACCGGACAGTCCACACCCAGCTTTCTGAAGATTTCTTCGTTCTTGGGATCATTAACCCTAGCGATGGTACGTGGCACCTCGAACTTGTATCTCGCCACCTGACATGCCACCAGATTGTCCTCGTCCTCGTTGGTAGCCGCTATGAACACATCAGCCCTCGAAGCCCCTGCTTCAGCAAGCACAGCCACTTCACACCCATCACCCCTCATGCAAACGCTGCCCAGCTCGTCCTCAAACTTATCGCACTTAGTGGGGTCTTTGTCCAGCACCAGGACCTCGTGTCCCTCCCGTAGTAGCACTTTACACAGGCTATAGCCAACGCTGCCCCCACCGACGATTATTATGTACATTCTGTCTCATCCTCGCTCATGAAAGAACTCTCTCCTTTAGCATCTCAGCGAATATCGTGGTCGGGCTGAGTGCATCCAGCCCGAGCGCCTCGTAGACGTCCTTACGCAGCGGGTCATATATCCGGCAGACGACTTTCGGCACGCCGAAAATCTGTTTGGCGATCTGGGCAGCCATCACATTGCGGTTGTCTCCCTGGGTCACCGCCACAAAAGCGTCAGCCTGGGCAATACCAGCCTTCTTCAGCGTCTCAAGATCGGTGCCATTGCCCAGCAGGGCAGTGCCACCAAAGCTCGGTGGCAAGCGCCTGAAGCTGTGGGCATCTATATCAAGGACAGTCACATCGTGCCCTTCAGCATCCAGCAGACTGGCTAGCTGAGCACCGACCCTCCCGCAGCCCATGATAATAACCTTCATACTAGCGCCTCTTTCAAGCGATGCTCTCCCGATATAGTAAGACACGGCAGGGAGCTTCTTCCAGAACATAAGGGATAACTCTACCCAGGCTGAACATGCCAAAGCGCTTCTTGTAGCCAAACCCCATAACTATTAAGTCTACATGTTTTTCCATAGCTTCATCCACGATAGCGGGACCCACATCCCGCGCCTGTATCAGTCCAGTCTCCACCTCATAGTCCCGCTCAGCAGCTATCTCCTCGGCACGGCTTAATGCCTTCTCCGCCTTCTCTACCTCGGAGTCGATGGTAGCATCCAGAGGCAGGCTGCGTTTCACCTCGATGACATAGACAACATAGATTTTGGCTTTAGCTTTCTTTGCCAGGTCGCAGGCTAACCCAACTGTCTCCACATCGGTGTCTTTGCCGTTTACCGTGACCAGCACCCTCTCCAGCTTCATAGTCTACCAACGCTCGTCTACTATTATAGTTTCGCCTCTGTACCAGCGCAATCACATTCACCGCCCTGTCCCGTCAAAGTCAGCCCTTTTAACCGCCATGGTTAAAGAAGCCTTCCTCCGCCAGCGGAACAGGAAATAGATACTCAGACCCAGTCCCATCCAGCCAAAACCGACCCACCGACTGTACTCCTGGATTATGACCACCACTATCCAGATGACGACCGTGCCCAGCAGTCCGATAATGGCAGTCAACGGAAACTCCACTCCTTTGAACCTCACATTCCAGGCAAGTTTAAATGGTCTCTCTGCTTTGGGCATCCTCCACCGCAGTGCCAGGATTGAGAGATGGGCTAAAGCAAAGGAAAGCATCGAACCAAATGCATAAAGCCCACCCAGGCTCTCAAGCAAGTCGGGGCGGAAGAACCCCGGCACCTGCAGGAGGATTGCCGCCAGCGTGAACAGGACAATCGATACATAGGGCGTTTTGGTACGCGGGTGCACTTTTCCCAGCACACCAGGCACCATGTTAAACCTCCCCAAGGAGAAGGCAAGCCTCGAGATACCTAGAAGGCCGGCGTTGGCGGCTATGAACAGGATGGTTGCCGCCAGTATCGCCACAAGGAGGGGGAGCGCAAACCGCAGCACGTCGAAAAACCAGCTAGCCAGAAAGAACTGCACCGGGTTTGAAAACAGCCTCGCCGCCAGTTCATCCGGTACAATGGCTCTGGAAACACCGTGTGCTACACCAGCCACCGGGTCAGCTGCCCACTCAGAAGCCAGCTCCACCGGCGTCATGGCTAAAAATGCCGAGACCGAGATGCCGCTGAAAATAAGCAACACCACAACGATCATGAGTACATAAGCCCTGGGTGCACGCACCTGCGGGCGCCTAGTCTCCTCAGCCATCTGCGAGACTGTCTCCACACCGGTGAAGGCTATCGCCGCAATGGCAATGCCGAAGATGAGGTTGGCGGTGGAGGGCCAGTAGCCGGTCACCCGCTGCCAGAAAACGTCAGGCTGGAACAGTATCGCCAGAGCCAGCACAATTATCAGGAGCTGGGTGGCTATATCAAGAATAGCCAGCACCACATTTACCTGTGACGATTCCCTGACGCCAATAACATTTATCAGCATGAGCAACAGCACTATGCCCATAGCCACAGCCGTGTGCGCCAAGGGCGATGTCTTCAAAGGCTCCCAGAAAAAACCTAAATAGGACGGTATTGTGTGAGCCGAGATCGAGATAGTGACTATGTAGCTGAACATGAGAGCCCAGCCGGCGATGAACCCCACCAGGTCATTGAACCCGTGGCGGGCGAAGCTGGCAGAGCCACCAGCCTCGGGGAACATGGCTGTGCCCTCGGCATAGGTCAAGGCGGTAAAGATGAACAGGATGCCAGCCAGCCCCAGGACCACCGGTGTAGCCCCTGCTGCCACCAGCGCCACTAGCCCCAGAGCATAATAGATGGAGGAGCCAACATCGCCATAGCCAGCGCTGAAAAGCCCGGGGACACCGAGAGCACGCCTTAATGGATAAACACTCAGCCGCGGGCGGCGGACGATCTTGTCACCTAACTTAGGTTGCCACCTATTCGTCACAGAAATTTCTTATTTGATGGCAAATTGTAGCCCTGCGTTTAACCTTTGTCAACAGCCCTTTTGCTGGGCTATAATAGACCTCGCGACCCTGGTGAGCGTAGCCGAGTGGTTTAAGGCGTCAGGTTGTGGCCCTGAAGAACGAGGGTTCGAATCCCTCCGCTCACCCCACCACAAAAACACTGCACAGGGCAATCTCATAACAAACTCTGCGCCTATAGCTCAGCGGACAAGAGCACCGGTCTTCGGAACCGGGGGTCGTGGGTTCGAATCCCTCTAGGCGCGCCATGCCAGCCCGCTAGAGAAGCCACCCCTTTACTAAAAGACGAGCTGACCTCACCATTTTGCGCGCTGGACCTCCACCCAGCCGATTAAGTCCTTTAGCGCCAGCTTTGTGCCATTGTCCAAGACAGCGGTGCCACTGTAATAACCGAAGGCCTGATGCACTTCGCTGGAAAGCACCTTAAAATCAGTTTTAGCAACCCGCTCAAAGAACGGCAGGAAGTCAAGCTCAAGCCGCCCATCCTTTGATGACATCCGCCACGGCTTGCTCAAGTCCTTATCATTGTACTCAAAGTCCACTATCCCCAGCTTGTGCACCTTGCCGTCCAGTATGAGGGCGTTGTCGGTCACTGCGGGGTCGTTCCCGATACCACCGCCAAGATTTAGTCCGATCGTCCGCCCATCGGGCAGGAACTGCGAGCTGCTGCCCCATATCCAGAAGGTACGGTAGGGCCAGATCCCCACACCCCAGTCCAGCACCCCGAGGCTGTCATCAGGGCTGAGCCGGTGCTCCCTATCATATTCCACCGTGCCGCTAGCCGTCATACAGTTAACCTTGCGGGTATAGAAAAAGCGGCGGTTAGGATAGGGAAACACATTGACCACGGACTCATGCCCCGGCTTTAGGGCTAGTTCTATATTCGCCTTCAATCCCTTCCCGCCAAAATTTGGCCACCTTATGTCCAGCACCCGCAAATTGTCGCTATTGACATAAAAGTCCAGGCGCAGACTACCACTCTGGTAATGGCAATCGCCCGATGTACTGGAACGCGGCAACACCACACCGCTGCCAAAGGGCACGGTCAGCGTCTCTTCTTGGCACTTTCTGGCAGCAAAATCCACCACATAGGCGAAGATGGATGCCAGATAGCCAACATGGCTGATGGTGAAGGAAAAGAAATGGGTGGGCATGGTGATGCCATAGTACTGCCAGCGCTTTATCCTGAGAGGCTGCAAAAACTTCAGCGGGTATATATTCACATTCTCCAGATTGGCATCCAGCAATGGCTGCCTTGCCCAGCCGGACACCATCAGGTTCCCTTTGCTGTCCAGCAACGGACCGGCCTTTGTTATCTCCCTCATGTTGACCTCCACCCTGTTATTACAGCTTGAGCTGCCCCCTGAAATAAGTCTCCCTGACGCCGCGGGCTTTCGTCTCCGCCCACTTCTGCAGCCCCATTTTCTTTATCAGGCACAGGTTGAATACCTTGGTATTGTGCGGTCTCTCTGCGGCTTTATCAGCATAGGGATGGAGATGGTCACAGGGGAAATCAGTACATTCGCAGCAGAAATCAAGCCCTTTCTTCTGGATACACCTGTAAACGTTGCAGGGCTCTGTCATCCCCAGGACACCTATCGTGCCGTTCTCCTCCCGGCAACCACGGCAGCCAACCTGTTCCACCGGGACATTCAGGTTGCGAGCCACAGCAGCCCTGAGCCTCTCATTGTCCTTCGCCAGATAGACGGCACAGTTGAAACAGTCCAGCCCGCATGGCGCTGTCATCCTTTTGTAGTCCATATCTCCTCCCTTTTGTTTGATAAGATCCGTTAGGGACTGAAACTCGAGCCCTACTTCACAAATCCCCGTGCCTTTAAAAGCTCGGCTATCAGGATAGCACCGCCGGCGGCGCCTCGTATAGTATTATGGTGCAGACCGACGAAGCGGTAATCGAGCACATTGCACCTCCGCAGCCTGCCAACAGTGACCGTCATCCCCCTCCCCATGTTCCTGTCCTTCTGCGGCTGGGGACGGTCCACCTCGGTGCGGTAGACCAGCGGCGGAATAGGCGCAGAGGGCAGTTTCAGTTCCTGCGGCAAAGCGGTGAGGCTCTGCCAGATGGAGACGATCTCCTCCATCTCCGGCTTCTTGCCGACAAACCCCATGCTCACACAGGCGGTGTGCCCGTCGCACACCGGCACACGGTTGCAGTGCGCCGAAATCTTAATACTCTCGTTGGGCACAAGTTTCCCTTTCTCTATCCTGCCGAATATCTTCTTCGGCTCCACCTCAGACTTCTCCTCCTCGCCGGAGATATATGGGATGACGTTGTCTATCATATCGATGGAAGCCGGACCGGGATAGCCGGCGCCGGACACCGCCTGCAGGGTGGTGACTATCATCTTATCAACAGTATAGCCTGCCTTCACCAGTGCATAGATGGGCAACATATAGCTCTGGATGCTGCAGTTGGGTTTCACCACGATAAATCCCTTACTCCAGCCGTGGTTCCGCTGCTGGTCGGGGATAATGTTAAGGTGATCAGCATTTATCTCCGGGATGACCATGGGCACATCCTCGGTACTGCGGTGAGCGGAGTTATTGGAGACCACGGCAAACCCTTTGCTGGCGTATTTCGCTTCCATCTCGATTATCGCCTGCTTGTCCATCTCCACCGCGGAAAACATCAGGCTGCATTTCCCCACAGCCCTGTCCACGTCGCTGGTGTCCTCCACCACGATGTCCTGCATTTTCTCCGGGATCCCCTCCCGCATATGCCAGCGTCCTGCCACGGCATCGCGGTATTTCTTGCCCGCCGATCTTGCTGATGCCGCCAGGTACACCACCTCAAACCACGGGTGGTCCTTCAGCAGCACCAGAAAGTTCTGCCCCACCATCCCTGTAGCTCCCAGTACTCCTACCTTAATCTTTTCTGCCATATCCGAAACCTCCAGAATGCGATACTCGAGTCTTGAATAATGTAGGGTTGAATTATAGCAGTTTCAGCACGATTACCGTTAACATAAGCCAAGCGCGGCCAGGCAGCCCCACCCACAGAGGCCACCGACCGCCTTTTAAGTTGTGCCCGGAGGGGCTGCCGCTCGTTACTCTGGTAGCCCCAAATCAACCAGTCCTCACAGGCTCCTACACCCCCAAACGCACCTGCAACGCCCACGATGGCGACCACCAAGCCCGGTACGCCGGGTACCCGCAGATACTTAAGTCCCTCTTTCAGATACTTTAAGCAGGAGAAAAAGGCGGAGAGGCAGAAGAAGAATAGCTGCTGCGGGCTATGAGGGGTGGATGCCTGAAAACCAGGGAAGCCGAGAAAGCCCAGAAAACCGTTGTACCACACCCTTTCATTCATCACCCCCTCCTTGCCACCGATTATACCAGGTTTCTGGACATAAAGGGCGACGAACAGCTAGAATTTAACGTCCCCTCGGGGCAGAGTAAAAGATGGGCTACACCATTTCCTGGAGCGGCGGTAAGGATAGCTGCCTTGCCTGTTATGAAGCTATGAGACAGGGGTACCAGATATCACACCTCGTGAACTTCATCTCTAGAGAGTACCGCAGGGTCAGCTTCCACGGCACCGAAGCTAGGCTCATACAATTGCAGAGCTACTCACTGGGCATCCCGCTGGTGCAGCAGGAGACATCGTGGGACGATTACGAGCCAGCGTTCAAGGAGACAGTAAAAAGCCTCATCCCTGAGGGCATAGAGGGCATGGTCTTCGGCGATATATACCTGGAGGAGCATAAGGCATGGGTGGAAAGGGTGTGCCAGGAACTGGGCATCCGGGCACTGGAACCACTGTGGGGTAGGTCACCTGAAGATGTGTTGGATACCTTCATAAACGGCGGCTTCGAAGCTGTGGTGGTCAGCGCCCAAGCAGACCTCATCGACCCGGAATGGGTGGGGCAGCCCGTGTCCCGGCTCTTCCTGGACTATCTCAAAAACAAAAACATCGACATCTGCGGCGAGAATGGCGAGTACCACACACTGGTAACGGGCGGTCCTATCTTCAGCAAAAGGATCAGGCTTGTGAAAACTGACAGGGTTTTAAGGGACAACCGCTGGTTTCTGGACACACTCAGTTACCACCTCGAGGACTGAGCTACCTGACACCAACATCCTACCTGCCTCCCAGCGCCTGAATGATGGCAGCGTTGAACAGCGGTAAATCAGCCGGCTTGCGCGAGGTGATGAGGTTACCGTCACGCACCATGGGCTCGTCCACCCAGACGGCTCCCGCATTCTTCAAATCAACCACGATCGAGGGCCAGGAGGTGAGCCGTTTTCCTCTGACCACGTCCGCAGAGATGAGTAACTGTGGGCCATGACAGATAGCAGCTATCACCTTCCCCTGCTCGTGTGCCTGCCTCACCAGGTCTATCATCGGCTGGTGCAGCCGCATCTTGTCCGGCGCATAGCCACCGGGAATGATGACCGCATCGAAATCCTCAGCCCCCACCTTGTCGGCGGGCAGGTCCGCCTTCACCGCTGCCCTGCCCCTCTTGCCCCTGTACACCGTAGCAGAACCGCTGCCAACGATGAACACCTGTGCGCCTGCCTCCTTCATCGCCTTCAATGGCTCCATAAGCTCGGAGTCCTCGAAGTCCTGTTCGACCAGTATGGCAATGCGTTTGCCCTTTAGCATCATCGCTACTTCATACCTCGACCAGAACTCTGTCGCCGTTCACCCTGATGGCATATACAGCCAGCCCTCTGGGACCCTTCATAGCCTTGCCGATGGCAGACAGCGCACCCGAGCCCTTCAGCCAGCGGACGACATGCCCATCGGCGATGTCAAACTGAGAGCCGTGCAACGGGCAGGTGACCACCGTCCCTTCAAGCTTGCCCGACGCCAGCCTCCCACCCATGTGGGAGCACCGTGCCGCCACGGCATAAAACCTGCCCCCGGACCTCACCACCAGCACATCCTTATCGCTCGCCTTCACCTCCCTCATCGTCCCCTCGGGGAAATCGCTGACTGCGCCTATTGCTACAAACTCGCCCATTTTATCCCTCCAGCCCTACTTTAACCTGCCCTCCACAGCAGCCCAGTCTATGTTGCGGAAAAACGCCTCGATATAGTCGGCACGCTTGAGCCCGTAATCAACCATGAAGGCATGCTCGAAAACGTCGAGCACCAGTACGGGCACACAGCCAGCGGGATGACCGACATCATGCTCGTTTATCCACTGGTTAAAAAGTTTGCCGTTTGTGTTATCTTGATACAGGATGACCCAACCGATGCCACGCATGGTGCCACTGGCTCTAAAGTCCCTCTCCCAGTCCTCGTAGCTGCCGAAGTCCTCAGCCAGATTGCGGGCTAACTTTCCTGACCTGTCCAGCGTCCCCTTACCACCGAGGTTCTCAAAGTAGTACTCGTGCAACCTCATTCCATTGAACTCCCAGCCCAGCCTGCGCTTGAGCTCGGCATACTCCGGCGTGCCCTGCTTTCCCTCCTTTAGCATGGCAGACAGAGCATCCATCAGTTTGTTGGTATTGGTGACGTAGCCCTGATAGAGGGTAAAGTGGTTTTTGAGCAGTGTCTCGCTGAACCCCTCCATGCCGATAAGCCTGCTATAGTCCTTAGCCTGATAAGCCATTCTTCACCTCCGCTTAGTTTACTTCTGAATCTTCATCGGTTCGCCGCAGCAGACCAGCTCGCCACCACCCACCACCCTGACCTCGACCACGTTTCCGCATATGTCGCATTTGAACACCTGACCCACAGCAGTCACCTTCGCCATATCCGTCTCCTTTCTTTGAAGTTCACCAACTTCAAACTATAACTATTTCTTCACCTTCCTCAGTAAATCGGTGAATACATCGGTGTGGTAGACCTCATGGTCCTTGATACGCAGAAGCAGCTTCTTCAGCTTCTCATCGGCTATTTTCTTGGCTGCTCTGTCGTACTCGGCTGCCACCTTCTTTTCGATCTCGATGTCGGCTTTGAGCATCGCGGCATGACTGGTAGACTGGTCCACCCCGGTGTGCTCAATACGCGGGCTACCACCACCCCCGACCAGCTCCTCAGCCAGCCAGCCGAGGTGCTGCATCTCGTTTATCGCCTGGTCCTCCATCTGCTTCTTGACCTCTTTGTTCCTTGCCATGTAGGAATGGAAGAGGTATTGCAGTATTACCGTGTATTCATGCTCTATCCCCCAGTCCAGCACTTTGGTCACCTCGTCCTTCCGCTCCCCCCTGATGTCCTTCAGTCCTTCCTTCTTCGCCTTGTCCACGAAGTGACGGAAATCATCGCGGTGGGACTCTTCGTCGGAGAGGATGCGCTGCAGCACCCGCTTTATCCCAAGGTCGTCTATATCCCTGATGTGCTCTTTGTACATGGCTATGGCGTCTTCCTCCAGGAGCACGTCCTGCCCCATCCAGTCGCTCACGGTCTTGCCCTCCATACGCATCTTGCCGCGCTTCAGGCTGGGCTTGCCACCGAGCTCCACTATGGTCTCAGCCAGCCAGTCGAAATGCCGCATCTCTTCCCTGGCGATTGCCTCAATTTCACAGGCAAGCTCACCCTCACCCATGGAGTAGGCGTGGATGAGGTACTGGATGATAGCGCCGTGCTCACCCTCTAGGTCCTCGTTGAGCAGGGCGATGACCTTTTCCTTATCCATACTTTTTACCTCCTGCAGACTTTTTTACTTTTGATAGCCCACGGCTATCCACACCCTATATGCCTCACCTGCGCGGCGGTTTCTGCGGAGCAAGATATTTCTCAGGGTCTTGGTCGAAAGCCTTCTTGCAGGCGAGGGCACAGAAGTAATACTTATTGCCTTTGTACTCAGACGTTGCCGCAGCTTCTGATTCCTTAACCTCCATCTTGCATACCGGATCGGTCGCCATCTGTTCACCTCCTTTCTTGATAGTTTGTAATTCAGGTAGCTTGAAACCTTTTAGGCGCAAAGAGTTGAGTACCACGGTGATGGAACTGGCAGCCATGGCTGCTGCCGCCAGCACCGGGTTGAGAAAACCATATTCGCCCAGCGCGAAATGTAGCGCCGGTGCCACCCCACTGCCCCGGAAAAACGGATAAAGCGCACCAGCCGCCACAGGTATCAGAGCCGTGTTATAAGCAAACGCCCAGAAAAGATTCTGCTTGACGGTGCGCATGGTGCGTCTGCTCAGATATACTGCGGTGACGATGTCACGGAGGTCACCGCCCACGAGCACGATGTCTCCAGCCTCCATGGCGATATCCGTGCCGGTGCCGATGGCAAGACCCACATCTGCCTGAGCCAGCGCCGGGGCATCGTTGATACCATCGCCCACCATCGCCACCACCTTTCCCTCGTCCCGCAACCTCTGTACTTCTCGGGCTTTGTTCTCCGGCAATACCTCAGCCAGGACGCGGTCTATACCTGCTTCCCGGGCGATTGCCCTGGCGGTGCGCTCATTGTCCCCGGTAAGCATCGCCACCTCGAGCCCCATCTGGTGCAGTGCCCTGACCACGTCCTTCGCCTCAGGCTTTATGGTGTCAGCTAGCGCAAGTATGCCCACCACCCTATCCTCTACACCCAAGAACAGCACAGTCTTGCCCTGCTCCCAGAGGCGCTGCGCCTGGGCTAAAACGCCGTCTGATGACAGCCCGCCCAGCTCTATCAAGTTCATGTTCCCCAACAAGACCCTTCTCGTCCCCACCATGACCTCAACGCCATGCCCGGGAAGAGCCTGAAAAGCCGATATCCCCAGAAGCGGTAGCCCCTTTTCCAGAGCGCTGCTCACTATAGCCCTGCCCAGAGGGTGCTCCGAATTGCGTTCAGCAGATGCTGCCAGCCGCAATACCTCGTCCTTGGTGAACGGGGGCAAGGACTCTATATCTGTGACCACAGGTTTACCGGTGGTCAGCGTGCCCGTCTTGTCCAGAAGCACACAGTTGACTTTTTGCATCTTCTCCAGCGCCTCGGCACTGCGGATAAGGACGCCGTTCTCGGCACCCTTACCCGTAGCCACGATGATAGCGGTGGGCGTGGCTAGTCCCAGCGCACAGGGACAGGCAATGATGAGCACAGCTACAAAATTGAGCAAGGCGTGTGTCAGCGCTGGCGCCGGTCCCAAAAAATACCAGACGATGAAGGTGATGACTGCTATGCCCACAACCGCAGGTACAAAGTAGCTGGCGATGACATCTGCCAGACGCTGCACCGGCGCCTTGCTACCCTGGGCTTCCTCCACCAGACTGATGATGCGAGCAAGCATGGTGTCCTTGCCCACCCTGGTGGCTTCAAACTGGAAGCTGCCGGCAAGGTTGATGGTGCCACCGATAACGATGTCGCCCACCTTCTTCTCCACCGGTAAACTCTCGCCGGTTATCATTGACTCATCCACAGTGGAGTGACCCTTTCTCACCACCCCATCCACAGGTATCCTCCCGCCGGGACGCACCAGCACCACATCGCCGACGCTCAATTCCTCCACCATCACCTCTGTCTCCATACCATCCTTGAGCACGATTGCCCTGTCCGGTCTGAGCTGGACGAGCTTTTTGATCGCCTCAGAAGTGCGCCCTTTGGCTGTGGCTTCGAGGAAGCGCCCCAGCAGCACCAGGGCAATGATCATCGAAGAGGTGTCGAAATACACCTCGGGCATCGCCATCACACCCGAAAACGCCTGTGGTGCCACCGCCACTGCGACGCTGTAGAAATAAGCCGCAGAGGTACCTACAGCAATGAGGGTATTCATATCAGCGGTGCGGTGTCGCAGCGCCCCCCAGGCGCCTCTGTAAAATTGCCACCCCGCCCAGAACTGCACCGGCGTAGCCAGCAGCCACAGAACGTATGGTTTCCCGACGAAATCGAACGTCATGCTCAACACCATCACAGTGGCGGCCAACGCCAGCGCTGCGATCAGTTTTACCTTCAGTCCTCGCACCTCACCGGCACCGATAAGCCCGGAGCCCTCAAGTCCCACCCCCTCCCTGAGCTCATAGCCAGCATTTGCCACCGCCCGACGCAGTCCCGCAAGAGCAGTACCCTCATCATATTCCACCACTGCCGTCTCCGAAGCCAGATTGACACTGGCGGAGATGACCCCGGGCACCTCCTTCAGCGCCCTCTCCACGCGAGCAACGCAGGAGGCACAGCTCATACCGTGGACGCGGAAGACCGATTTCCTGATAGCCATCTAGTCTGTTTCCACGCTGATGCTCACCTGGGTAGCATCGCCAACACCTTTGAGCGAGGACACGAGCCCACGAAGGGTATTGCCGATGACCTCACTGGTGAACGGGTTTAAGGGTACCTCCCTACCGTTTACAGTGACCCTGACATCGTCCTTCGCCAGGTTGATATCAAGATGGTGCATGTCCTCGGTACCCTTAAGGGCTGAGGCGATAGCCACTGAGACCTTAGCCAGAAGGTCTTCCACAAAGCGGTTCATCTCCACTTGATTGTGGTTCACACTGAGTTTTGATTTCATTTTGTTTGCACTATTCCATCTTGGGGTTCCAGACCTCCCACACCTTGCCCGCCAGCTTCATGCCCGGCTTCAAGGTGGGCTTGCCCGGCTGCCAGCCCGAGGGCATCACCTCGCCGGTAGCTTGATGGTGCTGGTAAGCCTTTATCTGGCGCAGCGTCTCGGCGACGTTGCGTCCTACCGGCGGGGTCAATACCTCCATAGCTTGAATAATGCCGTTGGGGTCGATGAGAAAGCGTCCCCTGACATTTACGCCAGCCTCCTCATCGTAGACGCCGTACAGCGAGCCGATCTTACCGCCGGGATCCGAGACCATGGGGAAGGGCACACCGCCCTCCACCATTTTGGAAAGCTCCTCCTCCTGCCAGATCTTGTGGGAGAATATGCTGTCCACACTGATCGACAGCACCTCCGCACCCAGCTCCTGAAATTCAGCATACCTTGCGGCAACTGCCGACAGCTCCGTCGGTCAGACGAAGGTGAAGTCCCCGGGGTAAAAACAGAGCATCACCCACCTGCCGCGGTAGTCGGAGAGCTTGATGTCCTTCGCCTTCCCTTCGTGGTATGCCCGTGCGGTGAAGTCCGGTGCCGGTTTACCTACTCTTACGCTCATCTCCTCCTCCTTCTTCTATATTTACATGACACCGCTCTCTCGGTGTTTCTGCCTCACCATCTCCGCAAGGCTGTCCAGCGCTTTCAAATCAGCCTCGCGCGGATAGCCTTTTGCCAGTACCGGTGGCAGCAGCTCTACCTTCAAATTGGTCAGCATCCCGCTGAGCTGCTCCACAACCTTACCGCCCCAGCCATAGGAACCGATTATCGAGGCAAACTTCAGGTTGGGCCTGAGCGCGTTCGCCAAAAAGGCGGCATAAGCGGCTGCGGGGTGTGCCCCACCCAGCACCGTGGGCGTGCCGATGACCACGGTGGCGGCGTCCACCAGAGCCATAGCTAGCTTACCGATGTCGGTCACCGGCAGGTCGAACTGCTTCACCGTTATCCCCCGCTCCACCAACGCACCAACAAAATGAGCCACAAGCCGCCTGGTGCTATCATGCATGGAAACATAGGGCAGCACCACAATGTTCTTGGGCTCGTCGAACGCCCAGCTATGGTAAGCGCTGAGGATGAACTCCGGCTTATTATAAATGGGACCGTGGCTCGGTGCGATGAGGTCTATCTGATACTCCCTCACCTTCTCCAGGTTCTTCTGTATGGTAGTGCGGAAGGGCATCATGATCTCGGCATAATACCTTTTCGCCGCCTCATACACCTGCCCCTCGTCGGTGACAAACAGGTCGCTGGTGGCTAGATGGGAGCCGAAGAAATCGCAAGGGAACAGGATTTTTTCTTCCCTTAGATAGGTGAGCATGGTCTCGGGCCAGTGCACCCAAGGGGCATGGATAAACTCCAGCGTCCTGTCTCCCAGTGAGACGGTCTCCTTGTCCTCCACAGTTATGAACCTGTCCTCAGCCACCATCAGCAAATCTACGAGCATCCCTTTGCACCTCGGCGTGCACACCACCTTGGCATCAGGATATCTTGCCAACACCGTCGGGATGGCGCCGGCATGGTCCTGCTCTGCATGATTGGCAATCAAATAGTCCAGCTTCTTTACTCCAAGTGCGTCCAGGTTTTCCAGCAGCAACCGTTCCTTGGTGGGGTCAACACCGTCGATCAGCGCCGTCTTCTGGCTGCCCTGCACCAGATACGAGTTATAGCTGGTGCCGTCGGGCAGCGGAATCAGCGAATCAAATAGCCTTCTGTCCCAGTCCACCGCTCCCACCCAGTAGATGCCATGCCTTATCTCCCTCGGTCTCATCTTTCGCCTCCTCTACTGGACAGCTTCCAACTGCGTGTCGTCAGTCCAGCAGCCTCTTCTCCCCTTCTATCTTCTTGACATCGGTGATGTCCTGGGTCACCTCGAGACAGCCCAAATATTCGTCCTCCCTGCTGCGCACGGCAAAGTATCTGATGTAAATAAGCCTGCCTTTAAGGTTTATCCAGAACTCAGCCACATCCCGTTTCTTCGCCCTGAAGTCCTCCAGTATCTGGTTGACCACATGGACACTCTTCTGCGGGTGGCACTGCTGCACCTTCCTGCCGATGATCGCCTTGGTACGGGCGAATATCCTTTCCTTGGACTGGCTAAAATAACGGACGGTGTCGTCTTTGTCCACAAAGGTGATGTCCACCGGCAGGGTATTGAGCACCGCCTCCAGTTCTTCCAGGGAAAAGCTGCCGGTCTCCAGCGAGACCACGCCATCCACCTGTGCCAGCTGCGCCTGTAGGGGTGCTGCGGGGGCTACCCTTGCAGGCTCCGGGGTAAAGCAACAGTAGCCCAGTTCGTCAAACTGCCGCCTAATTTCCTGCCATTCGCCATCGCCGATTACCTTCAGGGCGGTGGGAAAGAGGATGTTGTTCTCTTTGTAAAAATGGCTGGAAAGCATCTCCGCCAGCTCCAACGATGTCTGGTCGAGCCGCCTGGAAAATTCTGAAAAAGCCACACCCGACGCGGTCTCGACCACCTGATAGAGTTCCTTCTTTATCCCCCTTATCTTATCGTGCTCCATCCACATAATCGCCGGTGGCTGGGTGATACCGTGTTTCTCCAGCATGGGGAAGAGGACGTTCTCCTCCCTGAGGTAATGGCTCTCCGAGTCTTTGAAATGCTGGACTAAGTGCGCTAGGTGTTCCGTCTCGGCAGCAAGGGCAGCGAGGCTGCCGGCCTCTTTCACCATCCCCACAACCTCCCTGAGCTTGCCGGCGAATTCAAGCAGCATCCGGTGCTCCTCCATGAGAATATGCACCGGATGTCCTTCGAGCACCGCCACCTTCTCCCTCTCCACAGACTCCCTCATCACCGCCAGATGCACATCGCACAACCGCTGTATCTCCTCCCTGGGCATGCCCTCTTTGATAAGCTCCTCCTCCACCTGGGCGATATCCAGCGGCGCCACCTCCTTCGCCAGCCTGCGGAATTCCTGCTCCACCTCCGCCTGCGGTGCACCCTCATGCAGCCTCTTGAGTAGCTGCTTCAACAGAAGACGCTTATTGCCCCCGAACTCTTCGCTCACTCGAACCTCCTATATCTTTTCGAACTGGTCCTTGCTGGCGCCGCAGACCGGGCACACCCAGCTATCAGGTAGCTGCTCAAAAGGTGTCCCCGGCTTTATGCCACCATCGGGATCACCCACTTCAGGGTCGTATACATAGTTGCAGACAGTGCATCTGTACTGCGCCATCTTCGGTGCTGCCTCCTTAACTTCAATGTAACTTGGAGCGGTCCTGGGCGTGCTACCCCGCTTGACCTGATGGTAGTAAGCATAGGTCATCGGCTCGCCCTCTTTGAGCACATCAGCCTCAACCACCTCCCCCAGAAACAGGGTATGGGTACCGCAGTCCATCTGGTTGACCACCTTAGCCTCAAAGTAAGCCAGGGTGTTATCCAGCACTATCGGTGCCCCGGTGACGCCAAGCCTGTAGTTCACACCCTGAAGCTTGTCCACCTCTCTACCCGACTTGAAGCCAAATCCACCGATAAAACTCAGCGGTGTGTCCTGCGAGAGCACCGAGACGGTGAACACCATGCTCGAAAAAATGAACTCATGCGTATAGTTCTTCTTATTTATGGCTACGGCGACGGTTGGTGGCTCCGACGACACTTGAAACACGGTGTTGGCGATCTGACAGTTTAACTTGCCGTCCATTTTCGAGCCCACCACATACAGCCCGTAGCTGAGTTTGAAAAATGCCTTTGGATTCATCGTCCACCCCCGTTGAAACTTGCTAAAACAGCGTTTTCTCGCTGGCTTCAATGGCGCGCTGGATTTCAGCGTCGAGCTCCGCGGGCAAGCCCTCGATACCCGCTCTGAGGAACCCCCTAACGATGGCTGCAGTGGCTTCATCGCGGGTCAGCCCCCGGAGCATCAAATATTCGATCTCCTCCTCAGCTATCTTGCCCACCGCCGCCTCGTGGGAGAGGTCGACGCCCGGGACAATGCCCTTGAGCTCCGGGATGGCATAGATAACACCGCTCCCGCCCAGGATAAGGCCACGACATTCCAGATGTCCCTTAACATCAGGGGCACTCCCCTCAATGTAGCCGCGGGCAATTATCGTCCCGCCGGTGGTTATCGCCCGTGATACCACCTCGCCTTTGGCACCGGGCGCCTCCAGCAGAACTTTTGAGCCCACATCCATGCTTGAGCCGGCGGTGGCGATGAGGATGCTGTGGAACCTGACTATGGCGTTTTCGCCGGTGCACCTCGCCACAGGGTACATCTGCAGGGAACGCACCGGTTTGAGGATTACATAGTTGCTGATGAACACCCCATCTTCTTCCACGATTATCCCAGTACGGGGACGGGCGGCTATCTCAGGTGTCCAGTTATGTATCATGGTGAAGGTGAGCCTGGCGCCGCGCTTGACATAGAACTCGGAGACACCGATGTGCAACCCTGGCTCTCCCCTGGGTGCGTTGGTGCAGCCGGTAATAATATGTAGCTCCGAACCTTCCTCGGCGACGACGATGTTGTGCACCTTTTGTGCCAGCCTGGCTTTGGAAAGGTAGAGACATGCCTGCACCGGATATATCGCCTTGCTTCCCGGCAGTGCTCTAATCAAGTAACCATTGCTCTGCCCCAGCTCCACAATCGCCGTATACTTGTCGGTGTCCACCGCCACCGCCTTCCAGAGGTAATCAGCCAACCAGTCATACTTTTCCATCGCCTGCCCGATGCCCATCACCTCAACGCCCTCCTGCCGCACCGAACTGTAGACCACCGAGTGGTCCATCTGGATGAAGGTGCCGGCACGCTGGTCGCCGCTCTCCGGAACTACTCCCACCTGTAGCATTTGTTTCTTCGTCTCCTCGGGCAGTAGCGCCAGTTCCTGTAGATAGGGCTGCTCCTCCGAGGCATGCACAAACTGGTTCAGATCAACGTCCTCACCGAAAGCCGCCGGCTTGTTAGCGGCTGCCTTTGCCCTTTTCTCAAGATCATTGGGTTTTTTTACATGGTGCATTTGCGGCACTCCTCGTAACCCTTCCTTTTTATCGTCTCCAATATCTCCAGCGGGTCGCCCTCACAGACGATGCGTCCATCAAGGAGCACGTAGCCAGTGCGGGCATGTACATATTCCAGAATATGTCCGGTGTGGGTGATGATCAGTCCGGCGTGCCTCCGCTCTCTCATAGGGTGACCTTTGTGCAGCAGCTCATTGACCAGCTCGCCGATAAGGGCAATGTTCACCAGATCAACTCCGGACTCTGGTTCATCGAGCAGCACCAGCTCCGGCTCCTGCGCCAGAAGTTGCAGAAGTTCAGACCGCTTTGTCTCTCCGCCGGAGAAACCGTAATTGACCTCCCTGTCCATAAAGTCGACCAGGTTCGCCTTCTCCGCCAGCATGGTGATGGCTTCCTCGCTGGCACGCTCCCTCATGCAAACAGCCACCATTTCCTTCATCCTCACCCCCCGCAACGCCGGGGGCTTCTGCAGCGCCAGTCCGATCCCCAGCCGTGCCCTCTCGTCGACCGAGAGCCCCAGGATGTCCCTGCCATTGAACAAAATGCTCCCCCTGATGACACGGTACCTGGGCAGTCCCATTATCGCCATAAGCAGCGTGGTCTTGCCGCTGCCATTGGGACCAAAAAGCACATGCGTTTCACCCGGCTTGATGGTCAGGCTCACACAGTGCAATATCTCTTTGCCCCCAACTTCAACCGCAAGGTCTTTTATTTCAAGCAGGTTCTCTGTATCCACGATGCCTCCTTAGCCACCGTCGAGGGAGTGGTGTTCCATCTTGCGGAACCAGCCCGCGGGGTCGATCAGGTATTCACGGTAATCTACCAGTGCCAGATAATGTCCCCGCTCCTCAGCCGCCAGCGCTGAATAGAATTTTCTGGCGACTTCAGGGAGGGCTTGCTGGCTCTGGCTTTCATAGTACCGCTGTGTCTTTACCTCCATCTCCATAGCCTTGGTCACCGCATCGAGTTCCCTGCCAGCACTCCCAGCCCTGTCTTCAGTCGCTGCCTTACGGAACAGGCTGATCCAGCCTTTCCCTGCTGCGGGCTTGGCCTCGATCTGAGGCCAGCCCCTGTCTTTTCTCAACGACTCGTATATCTGCTCAAACCTCTGCCGGTGTCTGTCCTCCTCGCCGGCAAGCCACTGAAAAAGCTCTTTTCCCAGCCTGTCACCAGCCTCCTTGCTGGCATTGAGGTAATACCCTTTGCCCTCGGTCTCCATCTGGATAGCGAACTGCAAAGCTTCCAGAACTGTGTCCTGCTCTTCCTTCATTTCAAACATTTCAAATACTCTCCTTTTTACGCCGACTTGCGCACAAACGCGTGGTACACCCCTTCCCTCTCCTCAATCCCCAGAAACTCGTTGCCCGTCATCCGGCACCAGTTGGGCATATCCTCTTTTATCCCCTTGTCGTCCGCCAGCACCTCGAGCACCTGCCCCGGCTTCATCTCCTTCATCTTTCTGGCAGTATGTGCTATGGGCATGGGGCAGTAGAGCCCCACACAGTCGAGGACCTCATCAGCCTGCATCTTCCCGACCTCGCTATCAGACATCCCGGAACCCTCCTACTCGAGCTGCCCACCGCACTTGGGGCATATCCTTGCGTCCTTCTCCAGAACAGTCACCCCGCACCTGATGCAGTGACGGAAGACGACACCGCACGCCCGGCAAAAGGGCATGGTGGCAACAACCAGTTCCTCCTCACAGTAAGGGCAGAGGCACCTTTCCTTCTCAACTTTCTTCTGGTTCTTCATGTTCTTCTCCCTCCAGTCCTTCGAGCTTGAGCCCCTTTTTGATGGCATAGTCCTTTATCGCTTTGCGCAGCGCCTGCGCCCCCAGGTTGGAACAGTGGTACTTGTTCTTGGGCAGGCCACCGAGCTCTCGTGCCACCACGCTAGGGGTTATCTTTAAGGCCTCATCCAGCGTCTTCCCCTTTGCCATCTCGCTCACCATGCTGGAAACGGCTATGGCAGCACCACAGCCGAAGGTCTGAAACTTTACATCCTCAAGGCGGTTGTCCTTGACCTTGATATAAAACGTCATCATATCACCACAGACCGGATTGCCTTCCTCACCGATGCCATCGGCATCCTTTATCTCCCCCACATTGCGCGGGTTCATGAAATGGTCCATCACTTTCTCACTATACATCGGCATCGTTACCTCACCCCCTTTGCTCCTTCAAAAATCTGGCGTACAGTGGCGACATTTGCCTCAGCCTAGCCACTATCGGTGGCAACTTTTCCATAACATAGTCTACGTCATGGTCGGTGGTGCTAAGACCCACGCTGAAAAGGAGCGATCCCTGGGCCACCTCGTGTGGAATGCCCATGGCAATGAGCACATGAGAGGCTTTGAGCGCCCTAGAGGTACACGCCGAGCCGCTGGAAACAGCAATGCCCTCGTTATTGAGTAACATCAGCATAGCCTCGCCCTCGATGAACTGCACGCAAAAGCTGGCATGGTGTGGCAGACGCCGCTCCGGATGTCCCGTCAGGACGACATGTTCCACCTCTGACAGTATTCCATGGATAAGCCTATCCCTGAGCCCTCGCAGTTTCTCAGTCCGCTGCGACATCTCTTTCAGCGCCAGCTCTGCTGCCTTGCCCATGCCCACCATCGCCGGCACGTTCTCCGTCCCCGGCCGGCGCCCGCCCTCCTGGACACCACCATCCATCAGCGGGATGAGCCGTACACCTTTCCTCAGCCAGAGGGCAGCAGTGCCCTTGGGGCCATAGAACTGGTTAGCCGCCAGACTCAGCGCGTCCACCCCGAGCTGCTTCACATCCACCGGGATATTTCCGGCACTGGCAACTGCGTCAGTGTGGAACAGCACCCCTGCCTCCTTCACTACCCTGGTTATCTCGGCTACAGGCTGGACGGTGCCCACCTCGCCGTTGGCATGCATTATGGACACCAGCACCGTGTCCTTCCTGATGCTCTTTTTCACCTCATCCGGATCCACCAGCCCGTACTTATCTACGGGCACCACGGTGACCTCAAACCCGGACTTCTCCAGCGTCCGCACCGCATGCAGCACGGAAAAGTGCTCTATGGCGGAGACCACAATGTGCTTCCCCTTTGCCGCTTGCCCTTGGACTATCCCTTTGAGCGCCATATTATTTGCCTCGGTGCCGCTGGAGGTGAAAATGATTTCGTCCGGTGCGCCGTTTATCAGCGCCGCCACCTGCCCCCGTGCCTCCTCAACCGCCTCTCTGGCGCGGTCACCCCACGAATGTATAGACTGTGGATTGCCGAAGGCTTCTCTGAAATAAGGCAACATCGCCTCCAGCACCTCTGGCAGCACCGGCGTGGTGGCTACATAATCAAGATAGACTTCGCGTTTGGTTGACATCCATCCTCTCAGAACTTCTTAAACTTAGTCCTCACCGCGCCGCACACCGGGCACCTCTCCGGTGCCTCCCCCTCTACAGTATATCCGCACACGCTGCAAATAAATACATCTCCTAACTTAATGTCGCTGCCGCTTTCCACAGCCTGTTTAGCCTTCTGGTACATGCCGGCATGTATCTTTTCAGCCTCCAGGGCAAAGTTCATGCTCTGCAGTGCTCTCCGCTCCTCCTGGAGCTCCGCCACCGACTTATAAGCCGGGTACATTTCCTCCACCTCAAAGTTCTCGCCATCTATCGCCGCCTGCAGATTGGCTGAGGTACTGCCCACCAGTCCCAGGGCGTTGAGGTGGTTGGCAGCATGCACCTGCTCGGCGTAGGCAATAGCGCGGAACAGCCTGGCGACATTGGGCCTTGCCTCCTCTTCAGCCTTACCGGCGAAGATGAGGTATTTCATGTGCGCCTGACTCTCTCCGGCAAAGGCACTCTTCAGATTATCTTCAGTCATCTTTCTCATATCCCTGTACCTCCTTACTCGCTACTCTTTCTTTGCTTTACGCGCCTGGTACCTTGCCACCCCCTCATTGAATAACTTTTCCTCTTCCTCGGTAATCACTATCAGCGGCGGCACCTCCACAGCCTTGCCCTGAAGGTCGACTGCCACCATGACATAATAGGCGCTGAGCGCCCGCCTTCTTTCACCGGTAATCAGGTTCTCGGCATCGACCTCTATCTTTATCTCCATCGAAGAGCGGCTGACGAAGGTGACTTTGGCATGCACCAGCACCAGCTCCCCCACCCGCACCGGCGTGTGGAAGTTTATGTCCTCCACCATGGCGGTCACCGGGTTTGCCCGGCTATGCCTTGCCGCCACCACGCCGGCAGCATTGTCCATCAGCTTCATCAGCTCACCGCCGTGGACGAAGCCGGCAGGATTTGCCTGCTCCGGCAGCATTAGCTGCGCCATCCATAACTCAGAATGCCCCACCGTCCTGCCTCTGGCGGGCTCACCCTTATCCAGCCTTTCCAGCAACTCGTTGAAGTTCTGCTCGTGCCTCGCCTCCACCTTTCCCATACGCTCGAAGAAATCAGCCACCTCATTAAAGCCCTCTTCCCGCGCCACCCTCGCCGCTTCAGGGTATAGCAGCGTTGCCTCCTCGTGCTCCCGTTCCATCGCCGTCGTCAGGCTAGCCTTCGTATCGCCAGCACCGCCCAGAAACTGGAACTCATGCCAGGCATGTTCAGCCTCGTTCTGGGCAGTGGCAAGGAACATCTCCGCCACCTGCTCCAGCCCGGCAGCCCTAGCTGCCTCGGCATAATACCTGTAATAAGCCTGGGCATGCAGCTCCCGTGTAAAGGCATGGCGCAGGTTTTCCTCTGTCTTACTACCTTTAAGTCGCATTATGCCTCCTTGTCCTTGACCAGCCTCTGCAGGTAACGGTGTGCCTGAAGGGCTGCCTTCGCCCCCTCCCCCACCGCCACAGCTATCTGCTTCTCCGGCACATCGGTGACGTCCCCGGCAGCAAACAGTCCCGGTACACTGGTCTCGTTCCTGCAGTTCACCCTTATCTCACCAAACTGATTCAGCTCCACCAGCCCCTTTACCAGGTCGGAATTGGGTATCAGCCCTATCTCCACAAATACACCACTGACCTCCAGTTCCTTCTGCTCGCCGCTCTTCAAGTCCCTTATCCGTAGTCCACCGACCATGCTGTCTCCCAGCACTTCCAGCACCTCGTGCTCCAGGAACATGGTGACGTTTCTTCCCGCCTTCACCCTGTCCACCAGGACAGCATCGCCGGTTAGCTGCGTCAGCGATACCAGGTAAATATGCTCGGCTATCTTCAGCATATCATCGGCAGCTTCCAGCGCTGAGTTACCGCCTCCGATAACCGCAACCCTCATGCCAGCAAAAAGGGGACCGTCGCAGACCGCACAGTAGGTCACCCCTCTGCCCACCAGCCTGCCTTCCCCCGGTACATTCAGTGGACGGGGGCGCTTCCCGGTGGCAACGAGCACCGCCCTGGACTGGAAAACTTTACCGCTTTCAGGCCTCACCTCAAAGCCACCGTCTACTCGTATTATGCTGGTTATCGCGTTGCCCAGCTCCATCCTCAGCGGGAACTGCTTTACCTGTTCCTCAAACCTGCGAATGAGCTCCGGTCCCTCGATAAACTGGTAGCCCATATAGTTCTCAATGCCCAGCGTCCAGTTCACCTGTCCACCGACATCTTTGCTCACCAGCACGGTGTCCAGCTTCTTCCGCGCCGCATAAACAGCTGCCGTCATCCCGGCGGGACCACCGCCGACAATTATCAGCTCGTGCATAGCCCAGAACTATAAGCCAAGCTTTTGCTTCAGCCAGTTCTCATCGTAGCCCACAACCACCTCACTATCGACCTCGATGACCGGTACCGCCAATCTGCCGGTCTTGTTCACCATCTCATCCCTGGCTGCCTTGTCCACAGCCACATTCAATTCCTGATACGGCACCTTGTGCGCGTCAAGCCACTGCTTGACCTTAACGCACCAGGGTCAGGTGGGTGTGGAATAGACCTTGACCTGCTTTGCCATTTCTCCTCCTTATTTAATGATTCAACAGGGGCAGGGATACCCACCACAAGCTACTTTTTGGTTTCGCCGGCTTTTGGCTTGGTCTCGGTGGTCTTCGCCTTTGTCGCCGTCCCTTCAGAAGCCCCCTTTACCTTGACCTGTATCTTCTTTGGCTTCGCCTCCGGGGCTTTAGGTAGGACTATTTCCAGTATGCCGTCCTTGTAGGTAGCCTCGACTTTGGCGGTCTGCACCGCTGAGGGCAGAGTGATCGAGCGCGAGAACCTGCCATAGCACAGTTCACAGCGGTAATAGTCCTCATCCTTTACCTCGGTCTCGGCTTTGCGCTCTCCCCTGACGGTCAGGGTATCGCCCAGTACGGAGATCTCGATATCCTCCTTTTTCATCCCTGGCACCTCAGCCCGGACGATGAACTTGTCCTCTTTCTCATACATCTCCAGTGCCGGTATCCACGCCGCCTCCTCAGTGGGTGCCCGCCACCAGGCGAGCGGATACCGCAGGGAAAGGAAGGGGTGACGCATCATCTCCTCCATCCTCCTCTCCAGCTCGCGGAACTCGTCCCAGGGACGCCATCTCTGTATCGCCATATTCAACACCTCCCTTCTTCTTGTTATATTAAACAGGCTTCCCTGCCCCTGTTTTCCAGAGAAACCAAAAGAGGCTGCCGCGAAAGCACACAGCAGCCCCTTTTCTCAATTCCAAAACCAGCACCAGTAAACAGCGGACCACACCCCCTCAAAACCCCGCTCCCGCCGCCAGTGCATACAGACATACTATAACCTGCCAGCAACCCTCTGTCAATGTATACGCCTGCAAAATGTTGCGCTGTCACTTCACGCTCCCCTTCCGTCTCTCTCAGATGACCCGGAGCGGGCTACTCAACTCTGCTTACAGTCCAAGCAGAGTCCCCGAAACTCCAATCGGTGGCATTGGACATCCAACCCCGTCTTTTCAGCCACCTTCCGGCTTAGCTGTGTATCCACCGGCTCATCTATGTCAAACACCCGTCCGCACTTTAAACAGCGGAAATGGTAATGATTGTCCGTCCTGGCATCGAACCTGCTGAATGTACCGCACATATCAAGCTCCAGCGCCTCGCCGGTCTGGCATAAGAGCCGGAGGTTCCGGTACACCGTCCCCAGACTGATGTTCGGTATCTCCTTCCTCACTTCATTAAATATCCAGTCAGCCGTGGGGTGCGTATTCGTCCCGCGTAGTACCTTAAGGATAACTTCCCGCTGCCTCGTCTTTTTCTGCATATTTAAAAACTGATAATTGTAATTATTTTAAACCCTTTTTAAGCGTTTATCAAGTGACATAGCCGCCGAATATAGGACTATTATAAACTTTACCACAATGGCACGAGCGGCAGGAAATAGCTTCTCCCGTGTCTTAAAAGTCTGGCTTGACGACGACTGCCTAACGGCATATGATGGACTTTGAAAACTGTGGTTCAGGAGGTGGGTGCCATGGCGGAAAAAGTTCAGCGCATTGAATACTACTACACCATCGTTCCCAACAAAGCCGGTGCAGGGGCAGCGGTGCTTGACGCCCTCAAGGCGGAAGGGGTCAACCTCATCGCCTTCCTCGGTTTCCCCACGGGCTGGGGACGCGCCCAGCTCGATTTCGTCCCCTACGATAAGAAGGCGTTCCTTGCCGCAGTAAAGAAGGCAAATATCAAAATCGTGGGGCCTAGGACAGCTTTCCTCATCCAGGGCGATGACCGCGCCGGTGCCGTGGCAGATACGGTGGGCAAGCTGAAGCAGGCACAGGTCAATATCACTGCCATGCAGGCTGTAGCCAGCGGTGAAGGGCGCTACGGAGCCATCCTCTGGGTGAAGCCCAAGGACCTGGAAAGTGCAGCAAAGGCACTTGGTATTTCCTAGCGCAGGACCAAAAATTTATCCTTTTTCTGCCTTCGTCAGCCCGCACGATAAAGCTGGTGCAGAGGACAGGGACTGAGCCTGACGTGATAGTCAATCACAGTGAGGTTACTTTTTCTGGCGCTGTTTGCAGCGCCACTCGCCAAGCCTATCCACGGCCGGCTCTTTATAGATGACCCCTTCGGCGAACAGTCTTTCGATCTCGCTGTCGCTATATCCCAAGAGCCGTGACAGCACCGCACGACTGTGTTCACCTATTAGTGGGGCGTGCCCCATAACCCTGCCAGGCGTCTCGGACATCCTGAAGGGGCTGCCATAGATTTCGATCTCGCCCACGAAAGGCTGCTCCACCTTCACCAGCATCTCCCTATCGCGTATGTATGGAGCGTCCACCACCTCGGCAAACGTCCGCACCCGCATCGCCGGGATGCCAGCTTTGCGGAGAATCTCCTCCACCTGCTGCACCGAGTCAAATTTGCCTACCCACTCCTCCAGTGTGCCATGGATAAAAGGGGCATTCCGGTAAGTGAGCCTGACCTCAAGCTCGCAGGTGCGCGGGTCGGTAAGCAGCCACTCATACCCCTCACCCATCGTCCTGACCAGCTTTTCCCAGAGGACATCGCTGAGTGCGGCGATGGCGATAAGCCCATCCCTCCCCTTATACAGCCCGTAGGGGGCATAAGCCGCCGCCCAGCGCGTGTTGGGCACGGCCGGCACGGTGCGATGGCTGAACAGATAACCTGGCCCGTTGTTCTCGTTGAGGTGAAACAGACAGTCGGTCATGGATATATCTATGTTCTGTCCCCTACCAGTCTTTTCACGGTAATACAGGGCAGCCAGGATGGCTGTGGTGGCGTGCATGGCAGCATTGCAGTCCCCGATAGCCAGCGGCGCCGGAGCCGGCGGGTCGGTCTGTCCGCACCACGAGCTGGCAACCTGCGCGATCAGGTCAAAGCCAGGCTCCGTAGCATAGGCACCGTAGTGACCGAAGCATGAAATAGTACAATAGATAATTCTCGGATTTATCCTCCTGACCGCCTCGTACCCCAGCCCGAGTTCCTTCATCGCCCCCGGCGCCATGTTGGAGATCATCACATCTGACTTCTTGACCAGCTCCTTGATGATTTTCAGCCCCTTTCTTGTCTTGAGATCGATGGACAGGCTCTTCTTCCCCCGGTTAAGAAAGACGTGGTAGCTGCTCTGCTTGACGCCGTTGCGCTCCATCACCAGGGAGTAGCGTCTCTCCAGTGCGCCAGTGCCGAAAGGTTCCACCTTTATCACCTCAGCCCCCATATCGACAAGCTGCCTTGTGGCGAAAGGGCCAGCGTACACCCAAGTGAAATCAAGCACCCGCAGCCCCTCCAGTGCACCTCGTTTCCTTGCTGCCATGGTCTCCTCCTTTGAGTAAGTGTGGACGAATGGGGTTGCCCCTTAAAAATTCCGCCTTCCACAAAGAGCAGAGCCCTCAGGGCTGCTCCAACTCCCGTCGGACATCCTGTCTATTTTACTGCCAGTAACCCCAGCCGTAAAGGCGCTGTGGTTCCCGATAGCAAACGCTGCCACTGCGTCTAGCAGAAGCCGTTCGCTACTGCGGTAGCGTCAAGGCTGCTATAATGGGTGATGAGCGGCAACCTTCATAAGGAGGAATCATATGGCACAGGAGGGCAAGCGTAGCAATCCCACAGGTGCCCTTGCCGGCACACTCTGGTTCTTCGGCTGGCTGTTCACCACCGGCTTTGCCCAACTATCCTGGTGGAAGATCATCGTCGGCATAATCGTCTGGCCCTACTTCCTCGGCGCAGCCATCCGGTAAACCCCGAGAAGTCAGATACCCCGACAAAGCAGGCGACAGGACACAATTTCTACATACTGTAGAGCGATCGACCGAGAATAGCCACTGGTGAAGCTTGCGTGGGCATGCCCTGCTATTCTATACCCCAGCGGTATCGTCGCACGGGGGTTTGGGTACCACCACCAGTTTGAGCCCGTCCACGGCAGTGACCACCACGTTATCGCCTACCCTGAGCTCGTGCCCGTGGCACTTCGCCTTCCACAGCACGCCCTGCACCTTGACATAGCCCTTAGACGATTGCCATCTGGTCACCACGCCCACAGCGCCGACGATGTTCTCAAATGCAACTTTTGGCTTCAGGGAGAAGGTGGCCCTGCCCACTCGGTACATGATGTAGGAATGTACTGCCAGCCCGAGCATGAAAACCGCCAGCAGCCACAGCGGGAGCCTTATGCCAAACCCCGGCAGCAGCCCCAGTACTGCAGCCACCAGCAGTGCCTGCTCGAGCAGGGCACCTAAAATAGCCTGCACGGTATACCATAGTGGGAGTCTGGAGTTCATAATGTCATTCGCTAGCGCAGGGGCTTATTCCCCGAGGCAGTTATTCCACAGTCTACGCGTCGCCGTACCGCCCTCCGCCACAGAGGTAGGCACACTTAGGGCAATACCTAGAGTCCGATGGCACCACAACGCCGCAGTTGGGGCAACATAAATCAAGCACGGCGCCGCAGTCGGTACAGAACTTGAAATCGGGCGGGCTTTCCATGCCGCACCTTGGACATCTCTTAACCACCGATTGCGCTTTAGCCGCTAACTTGGCACCACAGTTGCCGCAGAACTGGTGGTGCATCAGGTTCTCAGCACCGCAGTTGGGACAGAGAAAGGTCTCCACCATCGGTTATATCAAACGCCTTCTCTTACTACCTCATCCCCGCCATCGCCACAAAACCACCACATTTTAACCATTTCGTCTCCCTCACTCAACCCCTCAGTCCTCAAATATCGCCACCACCCGGCTCCAGCCGGCGCTACCGCCCTTCACCTTTATGGGGAAACATGCCACCTTAAAGCCGAATGGCTTCGGCAGTTTGTCCAGATTAGCCAGCTTTTCAATGTGGCAATATTCTTTCTCGATGCCCGCATAGTGGCCCGCCCATATCAGACTCTTGTCGTGAGTCTTGCTGAAGTCCTCCCTTATCGCCCAGAAGGGACGGTCCCAGCCCCAGGCGTCGGTCCCCATCACTCTGACCCCCTGCTCTATCAGCCACAGCGTGGACTCACGGGTCATACCACAGCCGGCATCGAAATATTCCGGACTGCCCCAGAGCTCGTCAGCTCCGGTCTGTATGAGCACTATGTCCCAGGGCTTTATACGGTAGCCTATCTTCCTCAAAGCCTCTTTCAGGTCGTCAACCGTTACCCCCGAACCACGCGGTTTATGCCGCATATCCAGTACCACGCCATCGCCATAAAACCACTCCAGGGGTATCTCATCGATCGTCCGCGCCCTTTTGCCCTCAGAGACCGGTGCATAATGCCACGGGGCATCGACATGCGTGCCAGAGTGGGTGGAGAGCGTCACCGTATCGCTCGACCAGCCCAGCCCATCAGGCAAATCGCCATCACCACAGCCAAATATCGCCTTCATTATTGTCGCGCCCTGTTGGTGTGGCTCATAGACGATCTTCGGCGCTACCGGTTCGCTACGGTTTTCTTCAAGAGGAACGCTCAAGTCTATGATTCTGACCATTCGTTTTCCCTCCTTCAGTGCAGGATGTCCCGATTATGGCACAGACAGCGCTCTCAGGCAACATCCATCGGCACCGAGACAACTGCCTCGCCAGAGAGAACAAGCCCGCTTCTTCTCACTGCCATCTGGCGGGTGCTATACTAGACTACAGGGGAATAGCGATGGCAGAACTGGATGAGGTGAAGCAACAGATAGAGAAGCTGCGGGAGCAGATAAACTACCACAACTACCGCTACTACGTCCTGGACAGCCCCGAGATCAGCGATGCTGAGTACGATGAGCTCATGCGCCAGCTCAGGGAACTCGAGGCTAAATACCCGCAGTTCATCACCCCGGACTCGCCCACCCAGCGCGTCGGCGCTGCCCCAGTAGAAGCCTTCGGCGTGGTGGAGCACCCCCAGCCCCTCCTCAGCCTGGCAAACGCCTTCGATGATGAAAGCCTTGAAGCCTGGTACCGTCGTGCTGCAGATTTGCTTGGTGGGCGGAAGTTCGACTTTGTCTGCGAATTGAAAATAGATGGACTAGCGGTGGCGCTCACCTATGTGAACGGGCTACTCGAGGTGGGTGCTACCAGAGGCGACGGCTACCGCGGCGAAAATATCACCCAGAACCTGAGGACGATAAAGAGCATACCGCTCTCCGTGCCCAAGGACAGAGCACCGCGGCGCTTCGAAGTCAGGGGCGAGGTGTACATGCCTAAGACAGGCTTCAAAAAGCTAAACCAAGAGCGAGAAAAGGAGGGGCTCCCCCTGTTCGCCAACCCCCGTAATGCCGCCGCCGGCTCGGTGAGACAGCTCGATCCCCGTATCACCGCCCAGCGCCCACTGGACATCTTTATCTATGGCCTGGGCTGGGCTGAGGACGGCACCGCGCCCGACACCCACTGGGAGACACTGCAATACCTTAAGACCCTTGGCTTCAAAATAAATCCCAATGTCACCCACTGTAAAACCATGGCAGAGGTGCGTGACTATTATCGCCACTGGGTGGAGTACCGCGAGACGCTGCCCTACGATGTCGATGGTGTGGTGGTGAAGATAAACCCCATCCCCTATCAGGTGGAGCTGGGCTATGTGGGGCGAGAGCCCAGATGGGCAATAGCCTACAAGTTCCCCGCCACGCAAGCCACCACCCGCCTCATAGACATCGGCATAAACGTGGGCAGGACAGGCAGCCTCAACCCCTACGCCATCCTGGAACCGGTACAGGTGGGCGGCGTCACCGTGAAGAGCGCCGCACTGCACAATGAGGAGGATATCCACCGCAAGGACATCCGCATCGGCGACTGGGTCATCGTACAGCGCGCCGGCGAGGTGATACCGGAGGTGGTCGGTCCCGTCATCAGCCGCCGCACCGGAGAGGAGAGGATCTTCCACATGCCTGACCGCTGCCCGGTGTGCGGTGCTGAGGTGATAAAGCCCGAAGGCGAAGCCATGCACCGCTGCACCAACGCCGCTTGCCCGGCGCAGGCACTGGAACGAATCAAGCACTTCGTCAGCCGTGGTGCCATGGATATAGAGGGCATCGGCGAGAAACTGGCACAGGCTATGTTTGAAAACGGACTGGTAAAGGATGTGAGCGACATTTATGGACTCACCAAAGAAAAATTGCTGAAACTAGAGAGGATGGGGGACAAGAGTGCCTCCAATGTCCTCAACTCAATCGAGAAGAGCAAGGACCGTCCCCTGGCACGGGTTATCTTCGCCTTGGGCATCACCCACGTCGGTGAGGAGACCGCGGAGCTCCTTGCCGAGCACTTCCACAGCATTGATGAACTGGCTAAAGCCAGCAGAGAGCAGCTAATGGAAATACCCTCCATAGGGCCAAAGATTGCCGATAGCATCGTGGCTTTTTTTCGGCAGGAACAGAACCGCAACATCATCGAAAAACTGCGCCGCGCCGGCGTCAGAATTGAGGAAAAGAAAGCTGAAGCAAAAGAACTCCCTCTCGCTGGTATGGAATTTGTCATCACCGGCAGGCTGGAATCGTTCACTCGCCAGGAGGCGGAGGCTAAAATAAAAGCCCTCGGCGGCAGGGCGGGTTCCGATGTCACCAGAAAGACGAACTTCCTGGTGGTCGGTGCCGACCCCGGCGCCAAGCTGGCGCGTGCCCAGGCGCTGGGCATCAAACAGCTCAGCGAGGCAGAATTTCTGGAGCTCCTGCGCCGTGCCGAAAGTCAGCTAAAGTAAAGTCTCCGATGAAGCTTATAATAGGTCTGGGAAACCCGGGCAGGGCTTATGCCTCGAGCCGCCATAACATCGGCTTCCGCTGCATCAACCTTCTGGCACGGGTGCACTCCATCCCCCTCAGGCAAAACCAGTGCCGGGCACAGACCGGCAGCGGCGAGATAGCCGGCGTGCCCGTGCTGCTGGCAAAACCAAAGACTTTCGTCAACCTTTCCGGCGAAGCCGTCAGCCGGCTGATGCAAAAGCACTCCATAACCGCCGATAATGTCATCGTCATCCACGATGACCTCGACCTGCCCCCGGGCAGGCTGCGCATTCGCAAAGGTGGCAGCGCCGGGGGACACAAGGGCATAAACTCCATAATCTCCGCCATTGGCAGCAAAGACTTCTGCCGTATCAAGGTAGGCATTGGTCGCCCGGTGGGACCAGATGGTACGCCCACCACCGACGAGAAAATAATCGTGGACTATGTCCTCGGCGACTTCACATCTGACGAGGAGAAAGCCATTGGGCCAGTTATCAGCAGGGTGGCTGAAGCCATCGAATGTCTGCTCACCGAGGGCTTGAGCACAGCCATGAACCGCTTCAACCGATAGGCATTTTGATGGCAGAAATGTGTCCTGAAGCCCCGCAACTAGACCGGCGCCCTATTAATGTCGAGCTGGAGGTGGGCTTTTCCGAAGGCGGCGCCATCGGTGCTGGTGGCGGAGATGGCGGTGGTGGAGGAGGTGGAGGTGGCGGCTGAGGCTGCTAGTGACTGACCGGGCGGTCAGCAATTTCTTCTTCGCCAAAGAGGATACCTAGAGTGAAAAGACTAATCGCAAGCGCATTGCTATTCTGCGCAGTGCCCTTTACCGCTCCAGCTGGTTGCCTTGTGCCCAAAAGCGCCCTGATCGGCGAATTCGTCAGCTGTCTGGTTCAGATGAACGCCGAAGCTCTAGACGAGGTACAGTCCGAATTAGACACAATCGACCGCAATCTTTACCTGACCGAGGAGAGGTTATTGAAACTGGAGGAGGTGGTAACGCCGGCGTTGCAATGGATAGAGGAGCACATCCGAGAACACAGGCTTCCATCCAACTCTGCCACAGTGAAAATCCAGACAACTCTGGTTTGCCACCGTTAGACTTCGTGGTATAATTGCCTTCAGGCTTTTCCCCGATTCTTGAACGTGCTATGTCCAGAGTGGCGGAGAGGAAGATAGTCATCGGCGTAATCGGCGGCAGCCAGTGCACCGCCCAGGAGGCAGCACTAGCCGAGACGGTGGGCAGGGAACTTGCCAAGAGGGGGGCAATAGTTATCTGCGGCGGTTTGGGCGGTGTGATGGAGGCTGCCTGCCGCGGTGCCGCTATCGAATCAGGCACGACCATCGGCGTGCTCCCCGGCGATAGCCCCTCATCAGCCAACCAGTTTGTCCAGATCCCCATCGCCACAGGTCTGGGCGAAGCTAGAAACTTGGTCATAGTAAAGTCAGCCCAGGCGATAATCGCCATCGGCGGCGATTATGGTACCCTGAGCGAGATCGCCTTCTGCCTAAAAAACGGCACACCGGTCGTGGGCTTGAACACTTGGTCCTTCTCCCGAAACGAAAGGGAGGATACGTCAATAGTCCGCGCCGAGGATGCCGTGGATGCCGTGGAAAAAGCCATCGCGCTGGCAAAGGAACGGAAAAGGTGCTAGGAGCAATCCCATGACAAGAAGCCCCGCAACCATCAGTAAAATCGCCGCCCGTGAAATCCTGGACTCTAGGGGCAACCCGACCGTAGAAGTAGATGTGGAACTGTCCGACGGTAGCTTTGGCACTGCCGCTGTCCCCTCCGGCGCCAGTACGGGCAAATACGAAGCCGTGGAACTACGCGATGGCGATAGGTCCCGCTACGGCGGCATGAGTGTGCTCAGGGCGGTGGAAAATATTCTCAGGGAAATAGCACCGGCGCTGCTCGGTATGGCAGCTTCAGAGCAGGAAACCATCGATGAAAAGCTCATCAAGCTGGACAGCACCGAAAATAAGTCACGTCTCGGTGCCAATGCCATACTCGGCGTCTCTCTGGCAGTAGCCAGAGCCGCTGCCGTGTCCCGCGGCTTGCCCCTATACCGTTATCTCGGCGGCAATTCTGTCAGCCTCCTGCCCGTGCCGATGATGAACATCCTCAACGGCGGTAAACATGCTGCTGACTCCACAGACTTTCAGGAGTTCATGGTGGTGCCCGCCGGTGCCCCCAGCTTCAAAAAAGCACTCCAGATGGGCACCGAGGTCTACCATGCCCTGAAGAAGGTCATCAAGGACAGGGGCTTGAGCACCAACGTCGGAGACGAGGGCGGTTTTGCCCCATCGCTGAAGTCGAACAAAGAGGCGGTGGAACTGATACTTGTCGCCATTGAAAAAGCGGGCTACAAAGCGGGTAAGGACTGCTTCATAGCCCTCGATCCCGCTGCCAGCAGCTTCTACCAGGACGGCAGGTATTTACTCAGCCGTGAGAGTTCCTCCCTCACCAGCAGCGAGCTCATCGAGTACTACGCCCGCTGGGTGGACGACTACCCCATCGTGAGCATCGAGGACGGGCTGGCTGAGGACGACTGGGACGGCTGGGTGGCACTCACTGCGAGATTAGGCGATAAAATCGCCCTGGTGGGGGACGATCTTTATGTGACCAACCTCAGGCGTCTGGAAACCGGCATCGCCAGGCGGGCATCCAATGCCATTCTAATAAAGCCCAACCAGGTGGGCACGCTTACCGAGACAATCAACACGGTAAAGAGGGCTCAGAAGGCTGGCTGGCTGACCATAATCAGCCACCGCTCTGGTGAGACGGAAGACACCACCATCGCTGACCTGGCGGTGGCTATGGGTTCGGGGCTCATCAAGACCGGTGCCCCCTGCCGCAGCGAGCGTGTGGCGAAGTACAACCGCCTGCTCAGGATTGAAGAGGAACTGGGCACCAGAGCTCGCTTCCCGGGCAAGGAGATTTTCCAGAGACACGGAGGTAAATAGCATGGAAATAATCCAAGGCGTACACCAGATAAAAGTTCCCCTCCCGGGTGGCTCGCTGGACCACGTAAACGTCTATGTATTGCATGGGGACAAGGGCAATGTACTCATAGACACCGGATTCGACACACCTGAAGCCTTCGCTGCGCTCAGGGACGGGCTAAAACTGGGGGGTTTCGGCTTTAAAGACATAACCCACATCATCATCACCCACATCCATCCCGACCACTACGGAATGGCAGCAAAACTGAAACAGATGACCGGAGCAACAGTTGCCTTCAGTGAGACCGAAGAGAAGCTGCTGGAGTCCCGCTATCAGAACCCGGAGAGCCTGCTGGCAGAGATGAGGGAGCTCCTCCAAGCGAACGGCGTCCCCGAAGAGGACCTGCCGGAGCTGGTTGAGGTTGCCATGCCGCTGCGCGAGTTCGTGGGGATGGTGACAGCTGACAACAAGCTCAAGGGCGGAGAAAAGATCTC
>FMJZ01016140.1_pt1 | contig 40221 bp, 40 predicted proteins | sample 1987881 | NCBI WGS metagenome assembly FMJZ01 (sample SAMEA4378227, study PRJEB15110) | soil metagenome | biome: soil; feature: Field; material: Soil | place: India | collected 2015-03-11 | depth 0 m
TGAGGTACACTTCCACCCAGAGGTCTGAGTTGAGGGCCCGTTCCCGGCGGGCGGTGAGTAACCCCTCGATGATATGGGCCTGGGTCTTGAACTCCCGCATGGCCTCTTTAATGTTTTCCTCTGCCTCCTCTGGTGCTGTGAGGGCCCGGTTGGCCCGAATGGTGAGGTCATCTCCCACAAGGAGGGCATCCTCCCAGGAGAAGTCACTCCACACCGCATACTGGAGGACAGAACGCACGGGATGGCTCTCGCCCCAGTCAGCCATGACCGGGTCTCCCACCTGGGGAGCATCAAAGGCCCCTACCATGAAGACCGCAGTGTGGTCGAGGTGCTCCCGATGCCCGTTGGGAAGGATAACCCTCGTCGCCTGGAGGCGGCGCAGAAGGGGGAGAACTTTCTTCACGGTCCCTTCCTCTTTCCCAGGGAGGTGCCAGCCAATGAAGGGCCAGACACTGTAGTCGTCATACTCCAGACGGTGGACACGCACCGGGGGAATACCCACCCGCTCATAGGCTCTTCTCGTTTCTTGAGAACGCAAGGCGGTAATGATGGGCTTGTGCTCAATGATGCTGTAACCTCCAGAGCCATTGCAGAAGATGAGAATGTGGACCTCTCCTCCAAAAAGGGGAACGGCCTGCAGGAGGTATCCTGCTCCAAGCAAGGCATCGTCATCGTGGGGCGAGAATATGACCACTCGCTCATCTCCTTCCCTCCACTCAGGGAAGAGGAGATCGATAGATTCACTTTTTTGGTGCTTTCGGAGATCAAAAAAGGCAAAGTCGTCTCTTTTCATGGGTTATTCTCTCCTTTGAGCACTCTCACAAGGTAGCCAAAGGATTTCTTCACTGCTTTATCGACGAATTCCCGAGAATGATCGAATCGGCCCTGAAACTCGATTTCAACGCTCAAGGGGATGTCCTTCTGGGCTTCCCTAAGGAGCGAAAAAATTGTCGAAAAATCCACCGTTCCTTCCCCAAGGGGTGGAAAGTCCCACACTTTGTAGCCACCTCGCTTGTCCTTGAGGTGCATGTGCACGATGTGGGGAAGGCACGACACGATGTCCTCTTCTGGACGCACATTGCCATAGTAGATGGTGTTCCCAGTGTCATAGTTAATGCCCACAAAGGGTGAATTCACTTCCCGTACCACATCGCTCGCTACCCGGCCACTTTTTACAAAATCTCCATGGATTTCAAGGCCAACTTTAACCCCAGTCTTCTCTGCGTCACGAACAAGAATCCCAAGGTGGCGTAGGAGAACGTCTTTCTGGGCCTCGCTCTCGACCGCACCGGTATTTACTACCTGCGCTCCCAAATCCTCGGCAAAGCGAAGAGCCTTCCTGAGGTACGTTACTCCCTCAGAAGATGCAAGGTCAGAGTGGGCACTGAGGCTTACAACTTCAAGACCAAAGACACGCAATTCTTTCTTCAGTCCCTCGACGTCTGCCAAAGAAGCCTCTTCCAGGTCAAAGTGGTTCGTCCAGCTTTTGACACAGGCCATTTCCACAAAACGGAATCCTGCCCTTGCAATACCCGAAAGAGCGTCATGAAGGCTGAAACCATGGTACGTATTAGTAGACACCGCGAGGAACGAAAACACTCTTTATCCACCCCCCTTGTCCTCACTTTGTACTCAGCGCTTCTTAATTCTTTCGAGATTGCTCACCATTACCGCTACGACGATGAGTCCCACAGCAAAGGCCTGAAAGTACAAAGAGACCCGAGGATATTCGGAACGTTTACAAAAGTCCTCAAAGTACCCATTACGCAAAGACTTACCGCAACAAACCTACTACTCCTTGGCCTTCCTTTTTCTACATTCTACCACCTTATCCCCCAAAGGCGACTTGCGAAAGGAAGGAAAATCGGTCTTCCTATAGAACAACCACTTTGGTGAGATTCTTGGGGTTGTCCGGGTCTAATCCCTTTTCTTTCGCTCTAAAGTACCCCAGAAGCTGCAGGAAGACGACGTCAAGAAAAGGCAGGAAAAGCGGGTCCACGAACTTTTCATCGTACAGGATTTCTACAACCTTTGGGGAAGACAGAGACTTTAATCCCAGATGCAGGACTGTTGCCCCAAGATGTACCATCTCAAGAAGGACTTCTTTTTCCATGTCAAAAGCCGGCTGGGAGGTTAGAGCAATAAGGAGTGTACTCTCGTCAACTATCGACTTAGGCCCGTGGCGGAATTCGAGGAAGTGAAAAGTCTCCGTGGGTGTGAGGCTCATTTCCTTCAGCTTCAACGAGCCCTCCCAGGCTATCCCGTAGAGTGGTCCACTGCCGAGAAAGATAAACTTGACGAACGCTTTACGTGTCGCTACATCCCGGACGGTCGTTTCGTATCGAGAGAGGAGGGCCTCAAGCACTTCAGGGAGAGCACCAAGGCCAGACGTGGAAACGCCTCCTTTCTTCATCGCCAGAAAGAGAAGGGCAAGGAGCATGCTTGAGAAGGATTGCGTCATGACAACACTCTGCTCTGCCGCTGAAGAAAGGACAAGGGGGTAGTCCGCAAGATGAGCAAGCGACGACCCCTCCTGGCAGGTAACTCCCACAGCCTTTCCCCGAAAGTGTTCCTTGAAATAGGTAAGCGCCTTGACAGTCTCAGTAGTCTCTCCCGAGCGGGAAATGCCAAAAAAGAGGTATTCTTTCTCGGGAAGAAAAATACCCTCGGGGAAAAGGAAGGTTTCCGAAGAAGGAACTCCCTTGGCCCGTTCTCTCGCAAGTTTTTGCCAAAGGTGAGCTGCAGTAAGGGCCAGGTTGTACGAACTTCCACATCCTGCGAAAAGAACCTCCTCATACCTCGAAGACAGGAAACGCAAAAGCTTTTCTCTTTCATTCTCAAGGCAAGCAAGCACTTCCCGCCAGGTGGCAGGTTGTTTTCGAATCTCGGAATATGTGTAATCCGGCACTTTGCTTCCTCCCCTCAATTACTCGTATATTCAGAATATTTTCTCGCCTTCGAGAAATACGCTTTTGACGCCGAACGAATCATCCAAAACCACGATGTCGGCCTTCTTCCCTTTCTCAAGACTCCCAAGGGTGTTCTCCATCTCAAGAAGTCTTGCCGGATAGAGGCTTCCCAGAGAAGCAAGGTATGGAAGAGGGAAACTAAAAATCCTCCGGAGGTTGAACAAAGTACAACGAAGACTCATAGTACTTCCCGCCAGGCTCCCAGAGGAAACAACGCGGGCAATGCCCCCCTCAACTGTAATCGCTTCTCCCCCGAGCTCGTATATCCCATCCTCCATACCCGTAGCCCTGATTGCATCACTTACAACAACTGTTCGATGAGGCTTGCAAGTAAAAAGAATCTGTAAAATCTCCGGAGCAATGTGCACACTGTCAGCTATAACCTCCACCCATATCCCCTCAAAGCTTAGAGCAAAGGCAAGGAGATTGGGCCTGCGGTGGTGTAAGGGTTCCATCCCATTGAAGACATGAGTAATAAGCCTTGCGCCTGAAAAATAAGATCGAAGACTTGTCGCGTAATCAGCTTCACTGTGTCCCAAAGATACCAAAATCCCTAAAGAAGCAAGTCGGGCTACCATCGCTAAAGCCCCTTCAACCTCCGGGGCAATGGTCACCCTCTTCACAAGGCCATCCCCGGCTTCAAGGAATTCCTCCATTTCCTGGAAGTTGGGCGGGCGGACAAAGGAGGGATTATGTGCGCCCCGCTTTCCCCAAGAGAGATAGGGACCCTCAAGGTGAATTCCCAAAACGGAGGGAAGGACTCGGGAAGCGGAAACGACGGCTCGTATTGCCGAAAGGATACGTTCTTTTCTTTCTGTCATGATCGTGGCAAGGAACCTCGTTACCCCCTCGTGGAGGAGAAAGTCAGCGATTTTCTGAACCCCCTCGGAGTCACCATCCATAAAGTCGGCTCCTCTTGCCCCATGAACGTGGAGGTCAATAAGACCTGGGAAAAGATAAAATTCACTAAAGTCAAAAAACACACACTCAGAAGCTTTTGAGTCAAGGAAAGAGACCACGTCTTCAGGAAGAATGACTTCCTCGATATGCCCCTTCCACACAAGAAGTGCTCCTCCCTGCAGCACGTGATTTGGGGTAACAATCTGACCCTTTATAATCAAAGGCCTCTTCACCCTTTAGCCTCTCCTCTCCACAAACTCTGGATTTGTGAGATGCACGGTGAATCGATAGTTTTCTCCACGAAAGAGAGTCACGGTAAACTCTATAGGATTCCCCTCAAGGTCGTACGTCAAACGTTCACTGAGCATACCGGCAGAGCCCGATGCGACCCCAAGAAGTCGGGCTTGCTCTTCATCCTTTATAAGCGTGGCTTCCATATCCTGCTTTGCCCACGCTGGAGGTCTTCCAAATCTTTTAAAGGTATCATACAAAGACTCTTTCTCAAAGTCGACCTTCTCAATTCCCGAGAAAAACTTCAAAGGGATATAGGCAGTCTGCAAGGCCATGGGTTCTCCTGAGGCATAACGGACTCTTCTGAGGAAGAGAGCTCTTTCTCCTTTGCCCAGTTGCAGTAGTTCACGTATTTCCTTAGGTGGAGATACTATCCCTTTCTCAAGAAGTCTGGTACTAGGAATGAGCCCCTTCCTCATCATGTCCTGAGTAAACCCCACGAGTTCTGTAAGCTTCTCCACAAACTTGGGTTTGGCAACAAACGTTCCCTTACCCGGGACTCGGGTAATGAGGCCCTCCCGTAAAAGATCGTCCATGACTCGGCGAACCGTCAATCGGCTCACACCATATTTTTCTACAACTTCCTTTTCCGAGAAGAATCGATCCCCTGGCTTATATGTTCCATCTTCAAGAGTGCGTTTCAAAACCTCCTTAAGCTGAACATGTAGGGGTATTGGTGAACTCCTCGTTATTTTCACCGCGTTTCACATCCCTCTCACAAACGTCGGCAAATTTAGAAGCTTAGAAGCAAAAGAGAGCACAGAAGGCAAAAAGGACCGATACATACTGTATTTTCTCGCGTAATAATGAACGTAAGGTTCTTCAGGAAAACACATGGTTTTGAACCAACTTTTGGAGAAGCCCTCAAAGTTTTTATTCCCCATGGCATACATTGCCAGAAGAAAGGCGCCCATTGATGCAGTATCTTGATATCCGACAAGAGTCACGGGGAGATCAAAAACGTTGCTCACTATCTGAGAGAACAGAGGGATACGTGCTAAACCACCACTCAGAACTACTTGCCGAACTTCTCCCACAAAGGACGGAACTCTGTCTAAAGAATCCCTCAACGCAAAGACTATTCCTTCTAAAACTGCTGAGAGTACGTCCTCTAACCGTTGATCCATTCGTAAACCTAAGAAAGCTGCTTCAGCCCGGTAATCAAAGTAAGGTGTCCCTGTGCCCAAAAGAAAAGGATAAAATAGAAGCGTTTCTTGTCGAGAAATCTTTTGGAGCTTACTTGTGTCTCTCCAAAAGTTTTTCGCGCTTATCTTCTCAAACAGGGAAAGAAACCACTGAAGAGAGGCACCACCTGCAGGAACAGTACCTAAAGCAAAACATCCTCCCCCCAAGGAATGTAAGAAAACATAAAGCTTGCCCAAGATATTCTTATCGACGTCATCCAAAGAGAAAAGAAGCTGTCCAGCTGTACCCACGCACAAAGAAATCCTCTCTTTGCTTCCCGCGCTAGTGGCTAAAATCGTGGTGGCAAGATCTCCCCCGCCTTTTATAATGGGAACTCCAGAGGGGAGAAAAAATTCTCTCCCCGCTGCTTTGGAAACACGGCCAATAACCGAGTCACCAGAAACTACCTCGGGAAGCATCTCTTGAGGAAAACCGAGTGTCTTCCATAGATCTCTCTCCCAACACCTTGCGCGTATATCATAGTAAAGAGATCCTGAGGCATCGGAGTAGTCAGTTACGGGTTCTCCACCCAAAAGACAACCGATATAATCTTTAGGAAAGAGTACAATGGAGGTTTCTTGAAAAACCTCTGGTTGATGCCTCTTTAACCAAAGAAGTTTAGGCAAGGTAAAACTCTGTTGTAAAGGATTCCCCATCTTTTCCAAAAAGAACTCTGCAGAGAACTCCTGCTTCAAGAATTCAACTTCTTCTTCGGCTCGAGTATCAGACCATATGATGCAAGGGTGAATCGCTCTCCCTGTTTTCTTCGAAAAGAGTACTGGTCCATGCATTTGCCCAGTAAGCACCACCGTATTTATTGCGCGTAGCTTTCTAGGACATGCCTGGTGCATTTTCTTTAGTACTTTCTTCAGATTTTTCATCCACTCCTCGGGGTCTTGTTCAGCATAAAAGGGCTGAGGGTAACGGCTAACATTAGGTAAAGACTCTTTAAGAAGTTGGTTACCCTCTTCATCAAAGAGGATACACTTCAAATTAGTCGTCCCTACATCAATGGCCAAAATGATCCCCGTATGCAAAACACTCCTTCCTCAAAGCATTTTGACCAAACTCCGGTATTGTTGCACTAACTTTCGGTTTTTTTCTTTCCCTCCTGGAAAATTCCCACTTACAAAGATAGGCGGATAAAAATTCTTTCCTATCAGCTTGGAAACCGCTCCAATAAAAAGCAAGTGCATAATCACTATTCCAGCAACAGTTGAGGTAGGACCAACCTTTGACCCGAGCTCACTTATTTCTACGCTAGCATCGCCTATTTCCCCCTTATTATCAATGAACACATCACAATGCTCCATTATACTTTGTTTTCCCGTTGTCTCCTTCAAATACTCAATATACTTTCTACTTCCAACGGCAATAACAGGTATTCCCCTCTTCTTAGCTAAGATTGCCACTTCCACCGGCACAGCATTCACCCCCGAGTTGGAGAAAAGCAAAAGAGCATCAGAAGGATGGGGATCAAAGTGATCTAAAACTGCTCCCGCAATGCCGTTACAATTTTCAAGAACAGAGGATTTCATCGCTCCAGCATGAAGCATAAGACTTGGCTCGAGCATAGGGTTCACACAAGCCAAACCACCCGCACGGAAAAACGCTTCTTCAGCAAAAATATGGGAATGCCCTGTACCGAAGACATGGACAAGGCCTGCATTTTCAATGGTTTGAGCAAGAATAGAAGCACCCTTCTCAATGTTAGCTCCTTCTTCCTCTTCAATCCGTTCAAGAATTCTTCGAACTATCACAAGATAGAGCTTACCTTTTCCATCCATCTTTTCTCCTCCTAAGATTTCCGCCTGAAAGCAAATTAGTTAATTGATAACACCCACAGTCAAGCCTTTCACGAAGTTCCGCCAAAGGAAAAACAACCACAACTATAAATTGAAGCGAGAACTGCTTCAGCCACGAACAAACCCCAACCCAACCTTATACCGCGTTATGAGCCTATCCAGCCTGGCGGTAAAGTCTTAAGCACTTCATTCAAAAAGATACTTTGCAAAGTGGAACCTAATCCAAACACTGAGTAGCAACAAAAACCCCAGAAAAACTACAAAGTTCGAGACCAACCAGTCAAAATAGCCACCACATCACTGTTTTTAGAATTCTTAAGGCAAGAACGACTTCAATTTATTGAACAAAGATTGAAAATCTCCATACTGCGATGCATCTTCAAAAGCAACGAAGTAAACCTTAAAGGAAATTTCCTCCTGAGGCTTTAAAACCAAGCTATCGTTAATGCTAGAGATGACAACGTAAGCATCGGCGCCTGGCTCCTCAGGCCAAGACTGACCCCATGACCAGACTTCGGAGGCTGCGAAAAAGTTCCGTGGTGTCCAAAATTTCGCAAAGGCAATGTTCTTATCCGGATACAAAACACCCATGAAAGGTAAAGAGGATGGTTGTCTCATTTTGACTCGAAAGTAGTAGCGCATTTCGTTCCAAGCCTCTATCGCCTCTAACGGCCAACTCAAGACATCCCCAGGTTCACCGAGCCAATTACCCTTGCTTTCCAAAACCTCTACTGCTTCTGCCGGCAAGACCATGCGACAACCATCACTGGCGTTCACAACCATAAAATCCTTAAAGGTGAGAGCCCGCTCTTCTTTTTTGGAAGTGTTAGTTATTTTCACCTCTATTTCCACAAGGGGTGAAGCATCTCTCACTCTTATCCAGCACTCAGTTAAGGTTTTCTTAAACATGTCCTTCCCCGAGATAAAAACCTCAGCCATATCTTCCCCCGTTTGAGTGATAGCAAAGGAAAGATCAAAAGGCTGGCGGTCTCTCTCATTCCAGGGAAGGGAAAGATAATACCCCCCAAACTCTACAATGTGTAAGCCACCCGGTAGCACCATAGGTTTTGGATCGAGTTTTCGATACAAAATGGGTATGACCTCTCCTGCCCTTACAAGAGAGTAGGTAGATAGTATCCTGCCCCGATTGGGAATAAGACTGACTTCTATAACGTCGTTTCTAATCTTAATGATTTCAGGATACGTTTTGGTGCTTGCCAGCTCTGCAACAGGCAATACATATACGTTTTCTGAAATCTCGACAGACACCTTTGCAGATGTTAAAGAGAAGTTGCCCACCATCAAAATTATGCTCGCAACCATCACGATAATAATGTAAGCCCTCACAAGTAAAACCCTCCTTTTACATTTTTACTCTTTTACCGCCCCAGCCATAAAGCCCCTTATAAAGTACCCAGAAACAGGCAAGAAGATAAGAAACACTGGGAGCATAATCAGAATAGACCCAGCAAGAAGTGGACCCCACTCTATGTACTGTTCTGCAGCGAAGGTGGCTAAACCAAGCGGGCCCATTTTCTTGAGATTACTACTTATTAAAACCAGAGCAAACATGTACTCACCCCAGGCGGTAATGAACGAATACGCTCCTGCAGCAACCAACCCTGGAGAGGCGAGGGGCAAAACGATGCGTGTGAAAATAAGGACCGAACTCGCTCCATCCATGCTTGCTGATTCTTCAAGGTCGCGGGGAATGCTATCGAAGAAAGATACAAGAAGCCAAGTACAGAAGGGAGCGACAAGCGCGGTATATACAATAATTAGCGATACAAGGTTGTCATAGAGACCAACTGAAGCAAACATCTTGTAAAGGGGGACCAAGAGCACAACGGTTGGAAAAACATATAAAAGGAGCAAGAAACGAGAAACGAAGCCCTTTTTTAGCCTACGGTTTCGAGAGATTCCGTAACCACCAATTGAGGCTATAGCTATTGTACAAAAGGCTGTACTCAAGGAAACCACCAGACTGTTTAAAAGGAATCTTGGAAAGTTCCGCACTGGTGTACGGGCAAAAACAAGGGTTTCATAATTTCTAAGAGTAAATTCCTTGGGCAATAAGGCTGCCCTCGACATAATCTCCTTTAAAGGCTTAAAAGAAGATACGAATATATACAGGAAGGGCCAAATCATTAACAAGACAACTATGAAGACTGACATGTTAACAATAACCTTGTTAAAAGCCTTGGAATAGTACACCAGCCTCACCGTCTCCATACCTTCCCGTTTCCATTGCATAGTCAAACAGCGCTAAGACATTTTCGGGGGTGACGTCCGGCTGAATATTATGGGCTGGAGCTAAAACGTAACCCCCTCCTCTTCCAAGAGAAGTGATCCTTTGTTTTACCTCAGCGACTACCTCTTCCACTGAACCAAGAATGGCAGCCTGGATATCAATACCACCCCAAAAACACAATCTATCTCTGTACTCCTTCTTGATTAGTTGGTGTTCCATTCCTTGAGCTAAGGGCTGTAAGGGATTTAGGATTTCTACCCCTGCATCGACAAGGTCAGGGATAAAGGGTCTTATAGCCCCGCAAGAGTGGAGGAAGATCTTTGCATCAGTACGACTTTTGATAAAAGTGAAAAGTTTCTTGTGGCGTGGTTTTATAATTTCTCGGTATAATCTGGGTGAAAGCAAAGGAGCCTTTTGCGTACCAAGATCATCACCAAACATAATCACCTGGATATAATCCCCTACTCGGGAAAGGAATTCATCAAAGAACTGAAGCTGAAATTCGAGGAGAGTATCCAAAAGCCTTTCTGCATAACGTCTATTCTGGATGAGATCGACTAAAAAGTTATCCATACCACGAAGATACCACGCCGGTTCAAAAAGTGCAGGACTTAGAGGATCCCCAACTATAGCATAATTGGTACAACGATAGAGGGTTTCACATTTTTCTCGCAAACCATAGAACAAGTCTTTTCTTCTTGGTTCAGGCCATTGAAATCGTTCTATCTCCTTAAGAGTACCCTCTTTAAGGGGGTGTTCTACAATATCATAATAAAAACCATTTGAGGAAAGTCTCCTCCGTATACCCCACTCGTCCACATATTCTTCCTCCAAATCCTCCTGGCCAGGCAAAACCGGCCTTACATATCTTGTATCAATATGAAGTCTTATTAGGATTTCCTCCGGTGGTTCAACAAGCTGAAGAGGTTTTACTATTACTTTTAATTCTTGTTCTATCCCCAGAAACTCACACAACCTCGCTGCGAAGGCGCGTGTTAAACCGGTAACACTTCCACCCAGATCCAAGGGAACTCTATCGGGAGCATTTCTATTTATAGCCATCCACAATCTCTCTCGACCCGTCATCCTTTATTCTCCTTTTGGAGCAACGAATTTGAGATAGAGGATCCCTATCGTCGAAAGAATGAGAACTATAAAGACCGAAATGGCAGAACCCTCTCCCAAACGAAAGACCTTAAAAGCCGTCCTATAAACGAGAACAGGCAATGTCTGTGTTGCAGTTCCCGGCCCTCCCTGGGTGGTAAGCCAAATCAAGTCAAAGGTATTAAAGTTCCAAGCAAACGCCAGAAAACCGACAAACCATATCATCGATCCAAGAAGAGGAAATGTAACATATCTAAATTGTTGGAATCCCCTAGCCCCATCCACTGCAGCAGCTTCAAACACACTTTCGGGAATTGTTTGAAGAGCAGCCAGGATAAGCAAGGTCCCAAAGGGTATGAATTTCCAAGAATTAAGCAAAATTAAAAAGGGCATAGCCGTAGAAGGGGTACCGAGGAAATGGATCTGGTGTTGAAGAATTCCCAAAGAAAATAGGATTTCATTTATAATGCCTATTCTTGGCAACAACATCCATCTCATGCAAACCGCAACTGCTACTGCAGGAGCAATCCATGGCAGCATGACCAAGGATCTTGCCAGATCCACTCCTCTGATTTTTTCATTTAGAAGCAAGGCGATCCCCAAAGGAACAATAAGCTGGATTACAAGATTGCCCATTGCCCACAAGAAACTTTTACTCAGCGACTCCCGGAAGGTTACGCTTTTGAGGAGTTCGGTAAAATTGCGAAGACCTATATATTTTGCTGCAGCTTCACCGAAGGATACCTCATGAAAGGCCAAGAAAAAGGTCAATACACATGGGTAAGCAAAGACAAAGAGAAGTAAAGCCAGAAGGGGAACAATTGGTAGATATTGCTTGGCTTCCTTCACAGGCGTTCTTGGCATCCACGTCCCCCCCCCCCCGGTGGGTGAACGTTCACCCACCGGGGGAACCACTGTACTACTACCCTACTTGGTTACAGGCATGGAGTACTTCTCCATCTCTTTGTGACCCCACGCCACTGCCTCTTCAACACTCATCTGACCACTGACTACTTTGTTCACAACCTCTGCCAGTACGTCAGCACCGGTTATATCTCCTATGCCCAGATTAACCCACTTTCCGTACTCAAAACCATAGAGAGTCGCATACTCTTGTAGAGCCTCAAAAGCTACCTTGTGAACATTCTCGAATCTTTTGACTATTGGATTATTCCAATACTCTTTTGCCTGAGAAGCAATCACCGTGGTGGGGAAGAATCCTCCCGGTTCCTGTTCTGCAGTTAAAATGGCGTTGATTTCTGGACGCATCATAAATCTTATGAGATCCTTAACTGCATTCACATGTCTTTCTCCCTTCCCAAGAGTTTGCTTATAAATATGAACCTCGTTCGGATATGTTATGGTACCCCGTTCCTTTCTGTCCTTGTAATAAGGGATGTGGGCTGCACCATAATCACTACTGTCGAACTCTTCATGAAATCTCTTTTGTACCGACGGGAAATAAGGAGACATTGCAATAGTCCCCGCTGCTATATTGAGCTCGATTTCTCCCCAGGACCACGCTTCAGCTCCTGGAGGGTTATATTGAAAGAGCTCTTTGTAAAGCTTTATAGCCTCGATTGTCTTGGGATTATTAAAAATAACTCTTCCATTCTCATCGAAGAATCTTGCTCCAACACTTGCAAGGAAGATATACGCTTGTTCACTAGTCATAAGATTCTTTGCTCCTCCAATTCCTATCCCATACACTTCTCCCTGAGAGGCTTCCGTGATTTTCTTAGCGTAGTCTAGTGCTTCATCCCAAGTCTTCGGAGGTTCTTCGATTCCCACGTATTCCTTAAGAAAACTGGGACGATAAGTCAGAAGCATGATCATGGTCCACACCGGTACTCCCCAATATTCTCCTTCATGAAGATACATATCTCTCTGCTTTGGAAAGAACTGGTACTTTTCGTCTATTTCTTTCACCAGATCAGACACCGGGACAACCGCTCCAGCCTTGTACACGGTAAGCAAAAGATCAGGTATCGAAAATTGGAAATCTGGCAAGGTCCCTGCTTCGATGGCAGAAAGTGTTTTGACCCAAGCGTCCCCCCACATAACAACTTCCTGGGTAACCTTTACGCCAGGGTTTTCTTGCATGAAGAGATCTAATACCTTTTGAAAAGCAGCAACACGGTGGGCTGGTGCTTCGTGGTGCCAGAAAGTAATCTCAATGGTTTCTTGTGCCCAGGAGGAGGTAACAAGGAGAAGGGAACACAATAAAACTACACTAATCAACAGCCCATTACGCATCTTTAACCCCCCTTTTCGTTTTTCAACCCTGACATCTCTGTACCAGGGTTGTTTTAACCCATGATATGCATGGGAATACACCCGAAACATAAAGGACACACTTACAGGTTTTTAATTCTATAATAGTACTCTTCCTGATACTTGGCGTTCGCCTCATCCCCACCTACTCTATTAGCACTCATCCAAACGGGTGGCTTAAATCCTCTGCTAAGCATGTATTTGCAGGCTTCAATTTCTATCCTTCTCACTATATAAGAGTCGGTTACTTGCGATATAGGAGCTATAGGCCGGTCAAAACCCTCAAGCTCGATGACAGCATCACCCACAGGATTATAATCGTCAATGAAGAGATCCACGATGTCCATAAGGTTTTTCCTGCTCGGATGACGGGTGTGGTGATCGAGGGGAATTTCTTTCTGCCAAGGCGACCCTCCTACCCCTATGACATACGCGCCTTTCGCTTTACACTCCAAGGCTGCATCGATAGTAGCAGCATTGACACCAATATTGTTAAAGACAATCGCTACATCCCCTTCCCCTACCCTATAGTAATCTATAACCCGATTCATGTAACCTGGACAACGTTCGATACGCATACCATGAAGAGCACCACACGCCCCATACAAAGCTCCAATTGGGACTATAAAATTGACTGGCACGAGACCACCTGCCCTATAGAACATGTCATACGCTGGGAGGCAGGTATGCCCACCAGTACCGATAGCATGAACAAGTTTTCCTGCCATAATTGCATCGCCGATCACTTGGCCTGCCTTTTCAAAGTTCTTTGCCTGTTCTCTCTCAATTTTCTGAAGAAACTCGATACAAATCTCAAGAAATGGCTTTTGAGTACTCACGAGCACCCTCCTTTCTTAGAGTACTTTGCATATACAGGATATAACAGGTTATAATAAGTGTCAAGACTAAACAAAGTAACCTGACAGGAATAAGGGGGTTTGACAATGAAAGAGAGCAATAAATTCTTCTTCTACGATCTCTGGAAAGGGGAGCGATCGCTAAATATTGAGACGATTTTCCCATCCTGGTCGAACAGTAAAGAAGTTGTGGTTATCTTTTCTCCTCACGATGATGACGCCCTACTTGGAGCAGGATATCTACTCCAAGCAGCTCAGCACTTTGGTGCAGAAATCTATGTGATTATAGCTTGTAATGGCTGTGGGGGTTATACAACTCTGCAAGAAAAGGAAGACATCGTAGAGGTAAGGAAAGAAGAAACTAAAAGAGCCTACTCCAAGGTTGGCATTCCTGAAGACCATATCATAAGATTTGATTTTCCAGATTTTAGTTTGAAGCCGTATATTGGGTGGAAAATGCCTTGGGATGGAACCGGCACTATGGAGAGAACCCTGAAAACCCTCCGAAATGTTCAGGCTACAAGATTGCTCTTGCCCAACCCTTACCATGAACACATTGACCATGAGGCAACCCATATCATAGGAGCGTGGGACGGTCCCCAAGCAGGTGATCCTATCATGCCTGATTACGGTCAGCTACAATCCCCCATCAAGAGCTATCTTGAGTATTCTGTGTGGGGCAAATTCTCGCCTCTACACGCTCTCGCCTCAAAACGGGATCCCGATGTCAACGCCAATAAGGCTATTGGAGTATCGCAGGAAGTAGAAAAAACAGTGATTAGTGCCCTTGTTGAATACAAGAGTCAAGCCAGGATTATTTCTAACCTACTAGAACAGCGACGGGAGAGGAGGGCTGAGGAAGACCTCTTTGTTGAATTTTATCTCTCTTTTGAGGCTCGGCCAAAATTTGACTACTCTTCACATGTGAAGCTAATTCAAGCGATAAATGAGAAACATCTTTTAAGCAAAGCTTCTTCATAGTAGCGTCAGAAATCATGGTTACCTGTAAGAGCAAATGCCGTACAATCCTATCACGGAACTCGTGTGCTTAGAGGAGAAGGACCCTGTAAAAACGTCAAACCCTTGCTTCTTCATCTCTTTTCCGGTAGTATAGATTTGGTGACGGGTATGAAGGTTAAGGTGATAGATATCGAAACCTTTGGAAATGTAGAGGGTTTACGCTATCTCGATTACAAGTACCTTAAGACACGAACCAAGAGAGAGCAGACAGACGAAGAGGTGGAAGAGGGTCTTTCACTCAATCCTTACTTTCTCAACATCATCTCTGCAGCCATAACCCATGTAGAAGATGGAGAGATCACAAAAGCTTCTGTGTATTTTCTCTCTGATCTGGCCGAGGAAGGGATGGAAAAGATTGGGTCTGTGGAGGTGTCCTACTCTCCAATATGTTGCCCATCGGTATACCGCGACCTCTTCGAAGGAGAAGGGCTCCTCCTTGAGAATTTCTGGGGAGAAATTGAAGGAGCCGAGCGTATCGTCACCTATAATGGAAGGGCCTTTGATATTCCGGTTCTGCGTCTTCGGAGTATGCTCCACGACCTTGAGATTCCCCAAAGCATTGCCAATTTTCGCCCCTCTCGGGGAGACGACTTCCATCTTGACCTCATGGACTTCCTCTCCTTGCAGAACAGTGAACACAGGTACACCCTGGAGTTTGTGTGTCGCAAATTCGGCATAGGACCTGGAAAGCAAGGAATGGACGGTTCAAAAGTCGGATCTGCCTTTCTCGAAGGGCAGTTCTTTGAGATTGCCGAATACAATGCGCGGGATACCATCATGACTGCAGAGCTTTACCTGCGCCTGGAAAAATACATCTTCCCAGAAGGTAGAACTCCCGAACTCCCTGCCACGGAGAAGCAGTTATCGTATCTTGCTGACCTTCTCGTACAACAGAATTTCCTGTGGGATAAAAGCACGGTGAAGGGAATCCTTTCTTACCTTTGCGAGAAGGGTATCCTTACAAGGAGCGAAGCCACTTCCCTCATCGGTTGGCTCAAGGAGGAAGAACAATGACAAAATCTTTCATCCGCTGGCGAGGATTTGTAACCCTTCTCATGCTTTTTTGGCTCTTTTTCATGGTCATAACGGGAAGTGTTTTGCTTGTAGCCGGTCGAGGGGCTTCCATAAACCCCCGACTCTGGGGTGTCACTTACATCCTCCATCCTCTTTTCGGTTTCGTCATGCTTGTTTTAGGGCTTTTCCACTTAGGATTCAACCTGACGCTTTTTCAGAACGATATCAAGATGCTCCTTAAGAAGTCCCCGAAGGGGGAGAAGAGGTAGGATAGAGTACCCCTATTCACTACTCTCAAAAAAGGCCTGCACTTTCTCGAGCCATTCCCTTATTGGAACCTTCTGAGGGCACTTTTCTTCACATGTACCGCACTTACTGCAGCTCCCAGGCCGCTCGGTCTCTTTGAGAAAAGCAAAATAAGTTCTTTCTGCCCCCACCCTGTCCCCAAACTGGGCAACCTGGTTGTAAAGCCCAAAAAGCATGGGGATGTTTACCCCCTGTGGGCAGGGAACACAGTAGTGGCAGGTCGTACAAGGAATGGGGGCAGCTCTTTTAAAGATCCTCCGTACATCCTCAAAAGCTTGCAGCTCTTCTTCCGTAAGCATTCCCTCTTTAGCACTGTCGGCAAGAGAGACATTTTCCTGAACATCCCTCATAGTATTCATACCGCTCAGGACTGTGGTTACTTCCTTCTGGTTCCAAAGCCAGAGGAGTGCCCAGGCAGCCGGGCTTCTCTGGGGATTAACCTGGGCAAAACGACTGGAGGCTTCTTCAGGAACCCTTGCAAGATACCCTCCTTTCAAGGGCTCCATGACGACCACAGCTAAACCTTTCGATGCAGCGTAGCGCAACCCCTCTTTCCCCGCTTGAAAGTCTACATCAAGGTAGTTGTACTGCATCTGGCAGAACGTCCAGGGATAGGCATCAATGATGCGCTTGAAGGTGAGCACATCATCATGGAAAGAAAAACCCAGATATCCTATGTCCCCCTTTCTTTGTGCCCTCTCGGCCCACTCCAGAACCTTACATCGGAGTACAGTCTCCCATCGGGTTTTATCAAGGGCGTGGAGCAGATAGAAATCAATATGGTCAGTGTTAAGCCGCTCGAGCTGTTCCTTAAAGTATCTTTCGGGGTCATTCTCAGAGTGGATAAGCCATATAGGGAGTTTAGTAGCAATCCTCACTCTCTGGCGATAACCCTCCTTTAGGGCTTTGCCCACAAGGACCTCGCTCTTCCCCCCATGGTAAGGGTAGGCAGTATCTACGTAGTTCACTCCATGGTCAACAGCATAGTGGATCATCGCCAGGGCTTTTTCCTCGTCAATCTCTGTTTCATCGTTCTTGTCCTTGAGCGGCAACCTCATAGCACCAAATCCAAGGATGGAAACCCGAAAGTCGAGAGCACCAAACTTCCGATACTGCATGGTCATACCCCCTGTGCCACTTGTTCAACAAGGATTGGCCACATTACAAAGTAAATAAAGCCCGACCCACCCTACCAACACGAAAGCACCCGGCTTCTCTTTGAATTATAAACCACCTTGAGGAGATTTCAGCCTATCTGCAGGGTGACAAATTTCCCCTTTTTCAGGTACAATAAAAATGGAGAGGTGGCCGAGCTGGACGAAGGCGCTCGACTCGAAATCGAGTAGGCAAGTGAGAGCTTGCCTCGTGGGTTCGAATCCCACCCTCTCCGCCAGAATTACTCGTTTTTCCAGACTACCTTCTCTGCTTCGATGAAAAGACTCTCTTGGTCTTCCTCAAGCGCTTCTTTATCCTGGACGCTAAGGACAAGAGGAAGGTACTTTTCTTGCTCGAAAAGACCATGCAGCACCTTTTGGCCGTCCTTTTGGATCTCTATCCACAGAGCCTTTTTACCAAAGCGAGTCTCTGAAGAAGGAATAGTGATAACAGTTTCCTTTCCCTCGCTCTCCTCTCGCCACTCGAACCCCTCTTCCAGTTCCTTCCCGGAGAGAAGAGCAGGCAAAAGGAGCACCTGCGAAACCGAAAGGACACCCAAAACTTTGCCCAGAGAGGGGTTAGAAATCAAAAGCGAGCCAAAAATGTCTCCCAAATCATCCTTTGCTACTGTGAAGGTAGAGGAGAAGCTATCGTTCCCCAAAGAGAAGTCGACTTTTACCTCATACTTCTCCCCGGTCTCGGGACTTATCCAGAGAAAGAGATGGCCTTCCTGTACTCCGCTTTCCGCCTCTATCCGCAGCCTGTAACGCACCTCGCTAATATCTTCAAGATTCATACAGGACGCAAGGAAAAAGAGGCAAAAAACCAAGGCTAAAAGCAAAAATCCTCTCCTTGACATTGTCAACACGTGCTTCACCCCCTTATAGGAAAGACCCTATCATACAGGGGATGGAAGCACAATCCTTCACGTCCGTTTTCTTCGGAAATATTTCTGGAGAAGCCCGCCGCTTTCTTCGGCACACACCCCACCTTTTGTTTCCACTCTGTGGGGAAAAAGACCGGGAAGAAAAACGTTGAGCACGCTCCCAGCCACTCCTCCCTTGGGATCGAAGGCTCCAAAGACCAGTCGGGCAATTCGAGCCTGAATGATGGCCCCCGCACACATGAGACAAGGCTCAAGAGTCACATATATTGTGCATCCCTCAAGGCGCCAGTCCCCCAAAACTCTTTGTGCTCCCCGTATGGCTTCAATCTCGGCATGAGAGAGGACGTCATTGGCGCATTCCCTCCGATTTCGCCCCAGGGCCAGAACAATTCCCTCCTTCACGATGCAGGCCCCCACTGGAACCTCGTCGTCCTCGCTGGCCTTTTCCGCCTCTCGAAGGGCCAGGCGCATAAAAAACTCGTCGTCCCTCATCCCTTTTCCCGGAATACCCAGAGCCTGTTCCCCAAAAAGTTTACCAAGAGTGACCCCAGGGTCGCCACGGCTTTGCTCTCTGCTGCCCCCCACGCTCTCTTTCCTCGCACGATGTAGAGAATCGCCAAAGCCATTCCCATGGATATCAGGTTCACAACTACAAACTTTGCCACCTCCCAGAAATGAATCTTCTTCCGACTCTCAAAGGTCCAGAATTTGTTGAAGAGGTAGCTATTCGTCATTCCACAGGAGTAAGAAATAACCTGAGAGATAGAGTACACAAGGTGCAAGTACCCATGAAGGAACATGAATACCCCGAAGTCGATGACAGTATTCATAACCCCCACAAGGGTAAACTTCCCGAATTGCCAGAGATCACGCCTTGTGGCAAGAATGTTTTTCATCAGAGTTTTCAAACCCCCGTGCCCTACTCACTATATACAATGGACGATTCTTTGCTTCATCGTAGACACGCCCTACATACTCTCCCATGACCCCAAGAAGAATAAGGATGACCCCGTTGAAAAAGAGGTTGATGACCATGATTGAAGCCCATCCGGGGACAGTGCTCTTACCAAGGAATTTGGCAATCACAATGTAGAGAAGGTACACAAAGCTCGCAAGGGATAGTACAAAACCGAGGTAGGCAGAAACCTTGAGGGGCTTGTTTGAAAAAGAGGTGATCCCATCCCAGGCGAGTTTGAGCATCTTCCGCAGGGGGTACTTTGTGGTTCCCGCAAATCGCTTGTGGCGCACGTACTCCAGAGGTGTCTGACGAAACCCTACCCAGCTCACTAATCCCCGGACAAAGCGGTTTTTCTCTCGCAGCAGTCTCATAACCTCAGCCACTTTCCGGTCGACCAGGCGAAAGTCTCCGGTATCAAGAGGAATGTCAATGTCAGTCATTTTCCGCAGGAAACGATAGAAGAGCGAGGCCGTAAGGCGTTTGAAAAAGGGTTCACCCTCCCGCACTACCCTCTTCCCATAGACCACTTCGTATCCTTCCTGCCACTTAGCAATCATCTTTGGGATGACCTCCGGGGGATCTTGTAGATCGGCATCGATGACAACGATAGCCTCTCCTCGAGCGTAATCCATTCCGGCCGTTATAGCTGCTTGATGACCAAAGTTTCGAGAAAAGTGGATTACTCGAACCCGGGAGTCCCTCTCGGCAAAATCGTCAAGGATTTTTGGGCTTCTGTCCTCGCTTCCATCATCAACAAAGATGAGCTCATAAGGTACAGAAAGCCTCTCCATAACTTCGGTGAGGCGTCCGTAAGTTACGGGAAGAACCTCTTCTTCATTGAACACCGGAATAACCACCGAAAAACGTACCTCACTCATCCCTTACTCTCCCCCCATAAAAAAGGTCCAGCTTGGGAACCAGCGCAGAAACTTTGCCACATAGGCCTTACTCACCATTTCCCCCGAAAGAATGGGATAAAAGAGCACAAAAAGTCCCATCGCTACCAAAAGGAAAACCCACCTCCATATCCTGAGGGAGGGGTTGTCTTTCTCAAGCCGGGCAAAAAATATCCCAAGAAGGAGGATTAAGAACGGTACACATCCGTAGTAATGGTAAATAAAGGTGATGCGGGGAACAAGCATCCAGGGAACGTACTGTGAGAAGAAACCAACCAAAAGCCAGGGAACGCCTTTAACCCTCCAGAAAGAGGGAGTAAAGAGAGAGAAAAGCACCGTTATGCCCCCAAGCCACCAGATTGCCGGATTCCCCATAGACACAATGCTTGAGATATACCCCCGGGGAAGCCCTTCTCCTTTATAGAGCCAGATGGGCCGGGCCACAACCGGCCACTCCCACCAGGGAGAGGCAAAAGGATGAGTGGCTTTAAGATCTCGATGGTAATGGTACATGGCAAGCTGGTAACGGAAGACGTTCGAGGGGCCGTAGCCGGGAACAAGGAGATAGGGAACGTAGGAGAGGAAGTACACCACAAAAGGTACGATAAAGAAAAAGAAGACGCACCAAGGTAAAACCCGACGCCCGAAATGCTTCAAGTGCATGGGATCCTTCTTCCACCGCAAGAAATGATGAGCCAGGAAAAGAACGGCCATTCCAATCCCAGCGTACATTGCCGTCCATTTTGTAGCCGCCCCACACCCGAAAAACAACCCGGAGAGAAAGAGATAGAGTAGCCCTCTTCGATCCTCTTGAGCATGGAGGAAATAACGAAAGAGAAAATAGAAGGAAAGAAGGATAAAGAAAACCACATATGTGTCGATGGTGGCAATTCGGGCCTGTACAAAACGCATGAATTCGAGGGCAAACAAAGCAGTGACAAAGAGGGCATACTTATCTTCCAGAAAAAGCCTTCCTAAGGCAAACATGAGAGGGAGAAGGAGGACTCCGAAGACCACCCCCATGATGCGCCACCCAAAGGGATTCATTCCAAAAAGGGCTATCCCCAGGGCAATGACGACTTTCCCAAGAGGTGGGTGTGTCCACTCATAGGGGGGAAGATGATGCAAATGCTCAAAGGCCGTACGGGCATGGTAAATCTCGTCAAAATATGTCCCGTTGAGGTAAGAACGTTCAAAGGAAACCCTGTCTTGCTCGTCAAAGAGTCTCTCGTATCCTGGAGAGGCAGAGAGGGGCTCCGCCAAAACCACAGAAATGGGAATTGTGCTCCTCAAGGAAAAAAATGCCATTTCAGCAAGCATCCCTGGTTTCTCAAAAGTTACCTTGAAGTACCGCCCCTGCCAAGCCCCATCTACATACTCCCACCGGAAGACCCACTCAGGTTTCAAAGTCGGCCCCTCTTGCCAGGTGGAACCATCTTCGGAGTAATCGATCTTGAGGACCATGTTTTGCATAACCCCGGTGAAACAGGAAATACGACCTACAGGATAGGTCGCTCCAAGGTCAAAAATTAGGGTTTCTCCAGGTTCCTTAGGTTCCCAGTAAGTTTCAGGAACCTTCAAAGACCCCAGATGATGCAAAGAAAGGACCAAAGAAAAAGCCATAACGGAGAGCAGTACAATGATGTTCTGCAAGCGATTCATCCTGCCACCTCTTTCCTGAAGCGTCTCTCTCGAAAGATGTACCAGAGAAAAAAGACCCAAAGCCCAAGATTTGCCGCTGATGTAGCGATAAGGCGCCAGTCAAAGCGAGGAAAATGGTACTTGCCAAAAAAGCTGTAAAGGAGGATAAGTCCCACGTTGACGAAGAACGTCCCACTCAAACCCAGAAAAATCCCCAAAGTCTCTCTTCGAGGATGAAAGGTATACAGCAAAAGGGCGAAGGCCAAAGCCGGGAAAAGGTACCGTTCGTGCATCCGGTGAACAAAAAGGAAGGTAGAAAAAGCCAGAAAGAGCGCTACAACAGGGAACCTCTTTTTTCTATCCCCTTGAAAAAAGAGGAAGGCAGAAAACACTACAATCCCCACAACAGCAACATATCCCCACTCCCGAAAGGAGAGGAAAAGAACCCTTTGTGTATCGGGAACCCAGTTTCCTCCAAGAAGGGCAAAGGAATTAAAGGCGTTAAGGGTAGCATATTTGTACGTTCCCAGAGCCCCGCGATAAATCCGAAAGACGGCAGGGAGAGAAAAGGGGAGGGAGAGGATAAGAAGTGTTCCCATTCCCACAAGGAGGCTGCGTAAAAAGACTGTAAGGCTTTTCCGCTCGAAGAAGGTAAAAAGCCAGAGAGGGGTAAAAACAAGAGTTTGGGGTTTCACAAGAAGAGACAAGGCGAAAAAGAAAGAAGAGAGTTCGGGTTTCCCCTCCACGAGTAGGAGCACCCCCACAAAAAGTGGAAAAACAAATATCGAGTCCACCTGCCCCCAGAGAGCCGAGTCGAGAATAATCGCCGGATTAAGAGCAAAAAGTGCAGCGACAGTCAAGGCCTTTTCTTCTCCAAGGCGCTCTTTTCCCACACAGAAGAAGAGAAAAGCTAAGGCAAGATCAGCTATAATCGCGGGTAACTTAAGAAAAAGAATGAGAAGGGGAGAACCATCGGCAATCTCTAAAAAACTCTTCAAATACCCAAGAAGCGCCAAGACGTAGAGATACCCTGGGGGATAGTCGACATACGTGCCGCCGAAGTACATGCGAAAAAGGCCCGCGTCTTTCGCCTGTTTGGCCCACCCAGCAAAACAGGCCATGTCGGGCGGGAAGCCGTAGACTACCATTGCAAAGGCTGCACGTACTGCTAAGGCTACTAAAAGAAGAATCCAAATCTCCCTTGACGGTTTCATTGCAACCCCTATTCTTTATTGTACCAGAAGCCTGGAAAGAAAAAGAACCAACTGTAGCACATCTCTTTTTAAAAAGACAGGACGAACCTCGGAAAAACGGAGGGTTCCCCTTCCTTCCAATGCCTTGCCTGCAAACACGGGAAACATTTATGAAGCTCCAAAGATATGCCTGAATCACCCAGCATCAGCAAGAACACCTCAACGGCAAAGGGTGTTCACCAGATTGAGAGGGAAAGAATCTCCAAAGGCAGAACCATAGTCGTAGTCAATGTCCTCAGAACCTATAACAAGCACTGGTTTCACAAAAAGGCTGCAAATATCGACGAACCCTCAAAAAAATGTAAGCACCATGCCGGTAAAAAAAATCGGCCCTCCGGGCTCTCAGAATCAGAGGGCTGCAACCAGAAGCACAAGGGTAGGGCGTATAAACACTTAAAGTTTCAAAATTGTCTCGTCCACACTCATCCCTGCAGTCCAGCCACCGTCAACGAGGATATTCACGCCTGTGATATAACTCGACCGGGGAGAGACAAGAAAAAGCACAACCTCTGCAACTTCTTCAGGAGTCCCCGGCCGACCAAGGGGTGTACGAGTTCTGATAATCTCATCCCAGAGAGGGTGAGACAATACTCTCTCCACCATAGGGGTCTTAATAAAAGCAGGAGAAACAGCATTGACTCGCACTCCGTATTCTGCCCACTCTACAGCCAAGGCCTTAGTGAGTTGCCGAACCCCTCCTTTTGTGGCGGCATAAACCGCCCGTCCGGATAAAACCTCCTCACTCTGAAGAGAGGCAATGTTGACAATGGCACCACTTCTCTGGGCAATCATTCTTTTGCCCACCTCAAGACAGGTAAAAAACACTCCCTTGAGATTCACATCGACTATAAACTGCCACTCTTCTTCGGTGTATTCGAGCGCCGGTTTCCGTATATTCACTCCTGCACTGTTCACGAGAATATCAATTCGCCCGAATTGATTGACAACCTTCTCTACAAGCTTTTTGATGTCCTGAACCCTTGAAACGTCTACAGGGAGGGCCACTACTTTATATCCTTCCCGGCACAGCTCATCGGCGTACCCTTTCCCCTCCAATTCATTTCGATTGGCAATCACACATGTTGCCCCCTCTTCACACAATCTGTGCACGATAGCCCGCCCGATGCCTCTGCTACCACCGGTAACAACGGCGATTTTGTCCTGTAGCTCGGCCATAAGACTGACCTCCCAGAAACGTCTAAATTGTCGGTAGAGTGTCCCCACCACAATCGATAATGCCAACTCTGGCCTCTCTGCCCTGGGTTTTCAGGGCAATCTCAAGCGCTTCCTGAACTGTCCCCGCATGCCTGAAACCAAGTGCCTCCTTGTCCTCTAAGCTCAGACCATCGGAGACACAGATGACCTCTCGGGAATGTTCCATAATTTTTGCGTGCAGAAGAAGTGTAGCCGCGCAGACAAGGTCTTCAAAGGCTCCTTCCTGGACCATCTTTCTCAACTTCCAATAGGGAAGGGTGGCAAACTTTTTAAGATCGGAATGCACCGGAGAAATTCCCTCAGGGAAGGGAGCAACAAGTATTGAGCTTCCTCCCTTTTTAAGGCCCTTTTGGGCATAAGAAAGAGGTTTTATTCCCTGCCAATAGTCGATATCTGCCGGATAAGCGCTCACCATAACGATATCGGCAAGGGCGGGAATCTTTCGTTCATACACTTTCTTAGCCACTTCCACTCCTTTTCGGTGGGCCATAACAGGATCCCCTGCCACAGCCTGCAGGATCTCACCTTTATCATTCACAACTACGTTGACTATGAAGCGCAGTCCTACGGCTTCGGCCACCATTTCAATCTCACGCCGTACATCGTTTTCCACCTGACCGGCAATCGAAAGATAAAGGTCCTTCTCCATAGGAAGGATGTGAGTTTTCCCTGTGGTCTCCCAGGAACATATCCCCGGCTGTATCGCCTTTCCTCCCCCACCATATCCCGCGTAGCAGTGGGGAACGATGCTTCCTACGGCTATGAGAAAATCGGCCTCCAGCGCAAGCTTATTGACCTCGATGGGAACTCCCCCAGGCGTGGAACCCATTCGTGCAAGATTTTGTGGTTCTTTCCACTCGTGGTTGAGAATCAAAACTCGTTCCGTTGTTTCCCTTCCAAAACACTTCTCAATCTCTTCCTGTGTCATGTACCTGTGGGTACCCAAACCGATAAGAACGGTGATGTCCTTGTCGGAGACACCACCTCTATTGAGCTCGTCGAGGAGCACAGGAAAAATCTTTTCCCGAGGAGTAGCCCTAGTGAGATCGTCCCCAACAATGACGACCTTCATGCCCTTCTTTACCTCTTCACGAAGAGGAGAGGCAAAGATGGGACGTTGCAGTGACTCCTGTATGGCCTTCCTCTCCTCAATAACGCCGGGAATGTCTCGGGGCTTTATGGCGTAAAGGAAATTCTTTTCAGGTATTTCCAGGGGAATCCTGTTCACGCCGTAAGTTAAAGCCACCTTTACTTTTTCCACGCTACTCACCGTCTCCAAAACACGGATTCAGAAGTTGAGTACTCGTTTTGCCATTTCCACACATCCCCATATAGAACAATCTTCTTTGACCTCTATGGAAAAATCTCGAAAAACTCTCCTTTTGTAATCCACTAAAGCCTTAACTCCCCCTCCAGTAAGGATAAGGGTTCGTGAAAGAGGAAGGCGTTCTGCCATCATGGCCAGGGTCTTTTTCATTCTGTTGACCATGGCCTCCACAAGGGCATAAAGACAATCCTCACGAGTAGCACTCAAGGTAAGTCCAAAGAGTGCTCCTGTGCGCTGGCGCAGATCCGTTCTATCACCCGTAAGATAGGGTACAAAACGTACCTTGTTTCCTTGGCCCTCGAGTACTCTCTGGAGATAGGAGGTATAGAACTCTTCTCTCGTCATTTCCCTACAAAATTGTTCGAAAAACCAATCGAGAGCAAACCCTCCAACGACAATGTCGTACACGAGCCATCTCCCTGGCAGGGGATGGGTCCTCAAGTAGTACTTCTCATGAGGAAGAGGCCGATCAAGACATACGGTTATAAGTTCTGAACTCCCCGAAATGTTCAAAATTTGCCCGCTCTCCAAAAGGCCCGCTCCCAGGGCCGCAGCAGAAGTATCATTCGAGCCCATAAGCATAGGTGTCCCCGAGGGTATACCCGTGGCCCGAGCCGCCTCCTTCGTAACCTCACCAACAACTTCAAGACAAGAAAAGACCGGGGGTAGTTTCTCAGGGGGAATTCCCAGTTCGCGAGCGATGGATTCACACCATCCCGACCTCCCCACGGTGTCATAAAGACCAGTGATAGAAGCGTTGGTAGGATCAATAGCCCAGTGGCCCGTGAGTCTTTTGAAGAGGAAGGTGTTGAGGTGGCCGAATCGAAAGGCTCTGCGAAAGATTTCTCCCTTTTCCTCCTTCAACCAGAGAAGGCTGGTTACGGATATCCCTCCCGGATAAGGGATGTTCCCAGAAGTTCCCAAAAACCTTTCTTTCCCTATAATAGAGAGTGCTTTCCTTGCTTGCTTAACGCTCCTTCGGTCCCAGTGGATGATGGCCGGATAGAGAGGATTGCCCTCCTCGTCCATAGCAATGAGAGCAGGACTGAAAACACAGGGCACGACAAGCTCTAAACCCCTAAAGCACCCCCCCTCTTGAAACCTCCGTGTAACAGCCGCAAGGGCATTCCATACCTTTTCCACATCGATTTGCATTTTAAGGCCTTCGGCTTCATAAGCGTACTCTACCCTTTCCTTCGCCACAGGCACAAAATGTTTGTCAAAAACAGCCGCTTTCAATGAGGAAGTACCGACGTCGAGAACGAGTACACGGCCCATTGCTCGGCCTCCTCCGGTTTCATTTCGGCAGACCAAAGATGAGATTAGGCAAGAAGGTAACAACCTGGGGGAATACCGTAATTATAGCCAGAGCCACAAGAAGGGGAATAAAGAATGGAAGGGAGGACCTGGCAATGCGTAAAGGAGAGAGTCCGGTAATTTTACTCAGGATGAAGAGATTCATCCCATAGGGAGGCGTAAGGAGCCCAATCATGAGGTTCAAGACCATGATCAGCCCAAAGTGGACAGGGTCAATGCCCACCTTGGTGATCAGGGGCGCAAGAATAGGCACAAGAATACATATAGCAGCTGTGGTATCCATAAAGCAACCAATGATGAGCAGAAAAAGGTTCAAAATAAGGAGTACAACCAGAGGATTGGTGCTCACACCGGTGAAGGCCTCAAGGAGAATAATGGGGACACGACTGCGAATAAGGACCCATCCGTAAAACATGGCACACGCTATGATGAATGTAATGATTGCCGTTTCCACTGCGGTTTCCTTGAGAAGTCTCCAGAAATCCGATATGGTGATCTCACGGTACACAAAGAAGCTCAGAATGAAAGCATAGAGAACGGCAATCGCCGCCGCCTCGGTAGGAGTGAACATACCGCTTAGCATTCCACCAATGAGGATAAAGGGGGTTAGTCCGGGACCAATGGCTTCCTTCAGGCCCGCCCATAGCTCTTTTCTTGAAGCCTTTTTGCTTACAGGGTAACCTCTTCTCAAAGCGTAAAAAGCCACCATAGCCATAAGAAGAAGGCCAACCAAAACGCCCGGAATGATTCCCCCGATGAGCAGCCTCCCAATCGAGGCATTAGCAAGAATCCCGTAAATTACGAGGGGAACACTCGGGGGAATAATCGGCCCAACGGTAGAAGAAGCACCGGTGATTGCAGCAGAAAAGTCATCGTCATAGCCTGCATCTCTCATGGCCTTGATCTCAACAATTCCCAGACCGGCAGTGTCGGCAACGGCAAGACCGCTTGTACCGGCAAAAATCATACTTGCCAAGACGTTAACCTGGCCAAGCCCCCCTCTCCAGTGCCCCACAAAAAGGTTTGCAAAACGAAAAATACGATTCGTGATTCCACCAGTATTCATGAGCTTTCCTACAAGGATAAAAAGCGGGATAGCCAGAATAACGAAGTTATTCACTCCATAGAAAAGTCTCTGAGCTATAATTCCGACATTTACCGAAGTCCCCCAGGTGAGTATCATGCAAACAAGCCCGGTTATACCCAGAGCAAAAGCGAGAGGTAATCCCGTAAGAAAAAGGAAAATCAAAACTCCAACGAAAAGCACAAATTGCAGCACTTGTCATCCCTCCTCACTTTTCTTTCGTTTCTTGGGAAATATGCTCTGGGTATTTAAGTTCCCTTAAGACCTCTGCCGTCCACAGTACAAGGTACAATACCATAAGCCCGCATCCCAGAGGCACAAAGATGTAGACCCTTCCCACAGTGAGCCAACTGATGCCTGAGCCCACAGGCGTTCTCCAGGTAACGCGCATCATTGTCGTACTTCCAACAATTACGACTGCCAGAAAAAACCCCATGATCGCAATGAATACCAGGCGAAGAAAAAGTCGAACCCGCGGAGAAACCCTATCAATCAGGATGGGTATGGTGATATGCTCCCTACGGCGCATGGCAATAGCAGCACCCCAGAAGGTTACAAAAATTAAAAGAAAGCGTGCCATCTCTTCCGTCCAGGCAAATGAAACCACCCTCATAAGGTTAACAAAGTAGCGGACGAAAACCTGCAAAAGAACACAAAACACCATGAAGGCAAGAGCTATACCTCCAACGACATCCGCAAAGACATCCACAAAGCGAAGAATACCCCTCTTTTCTGACACTTTCGTCACCACTCCCTATTACCCCTATTACAAGAAAATCCCCTGGGAAGGCATCGCTTCCCAGGGGTAAAGGAGCAACACAACATCACCGTAGATCAATAGGAAAGGACTTCATCCCACGTGGTTACCGGCCATTCGGTCTTAAAGAGCCCTTCAACTGCAGGCTTTCCCTTTTCCCGGAAAGCGTTGACATCAGGCTGGATGAGCTGCATGCCCTTGGCTTCAAGCTCTTTAATAAGTTCCTCTTCTTTAGCCACAATAATGTTTGAAGCCCACTCCGTTGCTTCCTTCCCAGCCTGAAGGATGATATCCCGGTATTCCTTCTTAAGCTTATCGAAGAAGGGTTTATTGATGGTGAGTCCCCCAGTCTGCACAAGATGTCCAGTAAGCATGAGGTATTTTTGTACTTCATACAGGCGGAAAGAGAGAATCTGTGTAACATCACCCTCTGAAGCATCGGCTACCCCTGTCTGCAGAGCGGTGAAAAGTTCGGTAAGGGCTATGGGAACAGTGGAAGCGCCTATGGCCTCCCAAACCTTAACCCAGGTAGGAAGCTGGGGAAGCCGCAATTTAATGCCCTTGAGGTCATCAGGAGTGTAAACGGGCTTATTCGCCGTAAGATGTCTCAACCCTCGGTATACAATTCCCAAATACATAATATTTCCATTCTTGATCACCTCTTCTCGAGCCTTTTCGCCAAGAGGGCTTGCCCAAACTCTCTGAAAGTGGTTCCAATCCCTCATAACGTAAGGAGAATCAAAGAAATAATACTGCGGAGCAAAGGTTTTGATGGGTAATCCTCCCCCAACCTGCATTTCCAGAGCACCAATGCTTACTGCTTCGGTGCACTCTTCTTCTGAGCCCATCACTCCTCCCAAGAAGAGCTGCACCTCAATTGCACCATTGCTTCTTTCCTCTACGAGCTCCTTAAATTTCTGCGCAGCTTGGCACAAAATGTGAGTGGGCTCGAAAGCACTTCCTAATCGAATCGTTACCTCTGCCGCTTGAACAACCCCCACAAGAAAAACACTCAGAACCAAAAAACCGACTATCCATAAAAGGCGACTTTTCACCGCCTATCCCCCCTTCTATAAGCTTGGTTTATGATCCAAAAATTTGTATTCATGGTTCTTGAGAATTCCAACTGTCGATTTCTTGTGTTCTTCACCACCCCCCTCAAGAGAAATCAACTCTCTCGTAAATCCTACCCTTCTATCTTCTTGCTCGTCAACACACCACAAAATCCTTGCTTTCCTCCAACTTAAAGGGGTGTTACCTGCTTCCACTCAGGCTCAATCCTTAAAAATGGCAAGCAAGACAGATTCTGAGGTTAAAGATGGTGCTTGGGTATACCCAAGCACCATCTTTAATTTTGCCACTACTTCAAAAGAGCCGCGGTGCAGGCATCAACAAATTCTGGAACCTCGGGAGGAGTACGTCCGCTGACGACCCGTCCATGGATAGCCGCAGCCCATTCTGGCTGGAACTCTCCTCCCATGACACACACCGAGTGTTCACAGGCAAGCCACCCGGCAAGACACTTGCCGCCCACGATATCAGCAGCTGCTGCCGAGATTGGACCATGACAAATAACGGCGACAATCTTGCCAGCAGCATAGGCGTCTTTCACAAACTCCCGATGCAATGCTGCAATGTGTAAAGGATTCATGGCTCCAGAAACCCAGAGCAAGTCAAAATCACTCATCTTCAGATCCTCAGCTTTGATGATCTTGTAATAGCTCTCGGGGATCTCCTGGAAAGGAACGCTGACTCCAAAGTTACCGATTCGTACATCGAGCCCAACAAGAGGTGGCCGGGAACGCACAAAAGGCTCGAAGAGACCAACGACGACTTCTGCGCCCCGGTACATAAACTCAAGAACTGGAGAGCAAAGTTCAATGTCCTCAAAGTCGTCTGCAATCATGGCCATGACTTTCTTGCCCTTGAGGATGTCCTTATGAATATCCTGGAAATTCGGGTCGAAAATCTTGCAAAGCGCCCTCAGAACAGCAGGCGCATCCACTGTATCCCTACCTGTTATGAGGTTACCATCAACAATGACTGGTTCATTATGGAAATCGGCAATCTTCCTAAGCATGTAATCGACTACTTTGTTCCCGGTTACCTTTTTCCCATTCACAACCCCGAGCTTGATGAGAGGCAGAATGCCTTCACCAATAGCTGCAACGGGAACTCCTCGGTCTACAACGGCCTTGATAAAGTTGATTGCTACGTCGTCAGCGTACATAATGTCCCCCGACCAGCCACCCAAGATAATGATGGCGTCATAGTCTGCTGGGTTAGCTACTGGAAGGCTTGCCACAGCACCTTTGCCTTCCTGCATAAGTGCAGGAGGCAACAATCTGCTACCATTCATTCCCAGCCCGTCAAAACCGGCACTGCAAGTGAGGCCCCATCTGCCGGTGGGCTCTACGGGACCACCAGAGCCGAAGAGATGGCGGGAAACCTTCCACAAGTGGTTGTTGTCCAAGATAAATTGAGGTGTTCCACCGAATTCTCCAATGAAATTTGCAAAGTAATACGCCTGCCAGTCGCTGAAGTCGCAGCCCACCACAAGTCCAATCTTTTTCCCTGCCAGAGGTCCGTTGGGCTTAATCTTCCCACCGTATGGTCCAGTCCAGGCAATATACTCATCTGTTCTCTCAATCGTGATACCTGTTTTGCCAGCTTCTTGGAGGAAACTCTCAAAATCCATTCCAAAGGCACTCAAGGATACAGCAAGGCAGAGCAAGATGCTAACCAACACAATCCCCTTTAGCCTCACTTAACTCCCCCTCCTTTTCTGAGTAAATATTGAGCGTCAAAATCTCCCAAACTCAGACCGGAAGCAGAGTCTCTCTTTCCTTATCACCCCCCTTAATTTGTAAACCCGTAATTACCTCTCAATATACTATTGTAATTTCCGGCTATTAAGATGTCAACCGCGGTATGGTAGGGTCTCAACATAGTGCCTTTCCCCGAAACTTACAAATTCTAAGCATAAGATTCTTCTAACTCCTTTTTCTCAACGAAGAATTAGAAGAGTCTCTTGGAAAAGAGATTCTTCTCCTCTTTTTGGGAAAAGGGTCTTCCTACACATAACCTCTTTCCAGGAGGGAAGCAGTTTTTGGGCCAATTCCTCAAAAAGAGAAAGTTACCACCTTTCAGAATCTTTCCCCACTCAAAAGAGCGCCCTTGAAGGAAGCGTCCTGGATTGCTCAAAGAAGACAAAAACCCAGAGATCCACCTCTCAGGAGCCTACGCGTTATTGCAAGACCTGATCCCGAATACACAGGGACTTTGGGCTTTGTAGCTTTTATTCCTTTCCGGGAGTAGAATGTTTAAAAAGAAAAGAGGAGGGGAATAGAGATGAGATTGAGAAATTTGTCCTTTAAGATTCCAGCACTGGGTTTGTTGGTATTTCTGTTCCTCGGATTTGCCTGGCTTTTCTTCAATGCCTTGGTCTTCGCCCAGGAAGTCAATATCCTTTTTCTCCATCACAGTACCGGCCAGGTTATTTGGGAGGGTGGGGTTCCCGACTTAATCGATGAATACAACGAACAAAACGGTACTTCATACACCATCGAGGCCCAGGATTTCCCGAAGGATTATCCTTATGGATGGAGCAACTATCCCTATGATTACTGGAACATCTGGGTCAATCATGCTGGGAATGAACCATTTATGGATGAACCTACTCTGGAAATACTCACTCAAGATTACCAGGTGATTATCTGGAAGCATTGTTTTCCAGTGAGTGATGTTGAAGAGGATAGTGGAGAGGCCGATGTAAGTTCTGACGTGAAATCCATTGAAAACTATCAACTGCAATATTTGGCACTCAAAGAGAAAATGCATGAATTCCCCGATACGTTGTTCATTGTTTGGACAGGAGCTGCTCAGGTACGAGGTGCTACTTCCCAGTCCCAGGCTCGAAGAGCCCAGCGCTTTTTCACCTGGGTTCGAGAAGAATGGGACGAGCCTGGAGACAACATTTTTATATGGGATTTTCGTCAGCTGGAGACCGAAGGTGGCCTCTATTTAAAAGATCGTTATGCTGCGTCGTCTGACGATTCTCATCCAAACGCCGAGTTCGCTAAGCGGGTTGCTCCACTCTTTGTTCAGCGGATTGTCGATGTCATTGAAGGTAGGGGGGATGAGGGAAGTTTAACCGGTGAGTAAACCCTCTTTTTTTCCTTTTAACGTCACAAAGGCGTACTCAAAAAGACCAAGGCGGTCTACATCAATAGTTTTTCCAGGCTTCCTATTCATGATGTGGACCCTGGCATGGGAAAACCGGTATCGGCTATCTCCATGCTCTTCCAGATTAAGTTCTCATCTGGCCTGCCCACCCGGCAAGAGGGAGGTTCATTTTTCGAGCATTCTTCCCACATAATTTGTAAACAGACCGGAAGAAGGAAGTCTTTGAGTCACTGAATTCCGAGCCCAAGTGAGATATTTGCACTCGGTTTCGAGAACTTCGTTGACCCACCCCTTTTCAACATTCCACACCATGACATAGGGGAGACATTGAAAACAGGTCCCCAAGAGTATCAACAAAAAATTCCTAAAGCTTGTTACCAAGAAAAACTTCCGCATCACATCTTGTCGTTTCTCCCAGACAGAGTATAATTTTCCAAACTCCTGGTCAAAAGAAAATGAGAAATTGCTCAAAAAGGGGAGAGGATTATGCTCACCCAGGATGTGAAACTCAAAATGTACTACACCATGCTCCTTATAAGGCGCTTTGAAGAAAAAGCAGAAGAACTCTACGCTGCGGGAAAAATCTGGGGAACATTCCACCTCTACATCGGTGAAGAAGCTGTAGCTACAGGGGCGTGCTTTGCCCTACACCCTGAGGACTATATCACCTCGACACATCGGGGACACGGACACTGCATCGCCAAAGGAGCCGACGTGAAGAAGATGATGGCCGAGCTTATGGCCAAAGCGACAGGATACTGCTGCGGCCTTGGGGGTTCGATGCACATTGCCGATCTTGAGCAGGGAAATCTGGGAGCTACGGGTATTGTGGGTTCTGCCATTCCTATCGCCGTGGGAGCAGCCCTGGCCTGCAAGCTCAAAAGAAATGATCGAGTGGTTCTGTGCTTCTTTGGAGACGGAGCAGCCAACACCGGGGCATTCCACGAAGCGGTCAATATGGCAGCAATCTTCCGCCTTCCGGTTGTTTTTCTGTGCGAGAACAACCAATACGCCATGTCGTTTCCAGTGAAGAAGGCCTTCGCCATTCCCGATATTGCCGAGCGGGCCAAGGGATACGGCATTCCAGGAGTGACGGTGGACGGTATGGACGTTTTAGCGGTATACGAAGCCATAAAGGAAGCCGCAGAAAGAGCCCGAAGAGGTGAAGGACCAACGCTCCTTGAGGCCCGAACGTATCGCTTCCGGGGACACTCCAAAAGTGACAAGGGTGTGTACCGAACAAAAGAGGAAGTGAAAATGTGGATGGAACGTTGTCCCATCAGACGCTTCCGCGAGCTCCTCCTGGGAGAGGAAATTCTGGAAGAAACGCTCCTGGGTCTTGAGAAGAGAGCTGAGGAAGAAATTGAGGAAGCGGTACGCTTTGCCGAGAATAGCCCCGAACCCGATCTTGAGGAAGCGAGGCGCATGGTCTATGCTTGAACGAGAAATCACTTATGCCGAGGCAATTCGCGAAGCCCTCCGGGAAGAGATGCGCCAGGATCCATCGGTTTTTCTCATTGGGGAAGACATCGGGGTATACGGGGGAGCCTTTGGGGTCACTCAGGGACTTCTCGAAGAATTCGGACCGGAACGGGTCATCGATACCCCCATTTCTGAGGCAGCCATCGCGGGAGCAGCCGTTGGGGCTTCGCTTTTGGGAATGCGGCCGGTGGCCGAGATCATGTTCTTCGACTTTATGACCCTCTGTGCCGATCAAATTGTAAACCAGGCTGCCAAAATCCGTTTCATGTTCGGAGGAAAAGCAAAAGTTTCCATCGTCGTCCGTTCTCCGGTCGGTTCTGGAACAGGAGCAGCCGGCCACCACTCGGGAAGCTTAGAATCCTGGTTCACCCACATTCCCGGACTCAAGGTAGTTGCCCCGGCCACACCCTACGACGCCAAAGGACTCTTGAAGTCCTCAATCCGCGATGACAACCCGGTGATCTTTGTGGAACACAAACTCCTCTACCATACTAAGGGTCCGGTCCCTAAAGAGGAGTACTTCATCCCTCTGGGGGTGGGAGAGGTGAAAAAGAAAGGCAAGGACCTCACCATTGTGGCCTACTCCATTATGGTGAAGCGAAGCCTTGAAGCTGCCGAGATTCTGGCCAAAGAGGGTATCGAAGCCGAGGTTGTGGATCTTCGCACTCTTCGTCCCCTGGACGAAGAACTCGTCCTCTCCTCGGTGCAAAAAACGAACCGCGTCCTTGTGGTGTATGAGCCTCCCCGTTTCGGCGCTTTCGGAGCAGAAGTCGCCGCCTTGATTGCCGAAAAAGCCTTAGACTATCTCGACGCCCCGGTTACACGTCTGGGGGGCCTTGAAATGCCTCCACCTTACAATCCTCGCCTCGAGCGACAAACCGTCCCTCAGGCAGAGGACATCGTGAAAACAGCAAAAGAACTCCTGGGAATTTTGAAGTAGAGAGAAACCCCTGATGGTGTCTTCGCTTCCCCCCTCCCAGAGAGGGGTCCCTTCGGAAAGGTGCCGTCTGCCCTTTTCATTCCTCAGGCAGGTAACGGTCAAAAGAAAAAGGGCGTCTTTTGCAGTGTGGATACGAAAAGTACTCTGCAACCTCGTGAAATCAAAGACTTTGCCGAGAAAGGCAGTGGCTCCTCAAAGTTTGGAGAAAAGGGAGAATTCTCCACCAACACGCAGTCCTTCCCTTTCAACCACCGTGGTGGCCAAGAATACCCTCTTGAGCGTACCCCCGGAAAATCCCTCTCCGAAACCCAGGTCATTTCTGGGAGAATTCTTTTGTGACTTTCAAGAAAATACAAAAGGATTCCCCTCTGGGTTTGGGGAACTCCCCTTGCGTTTGACCCTCGATGAAACCAAAGCTATCGATAGTCCAGGAACTTCCACACCACCGGCAGAGGATCCGATTTCCCTGCCCTTGTACCGTGCGAAAGGCAAAACAGACAGGACAAAAAGACTATCGCTCTATTCCTTTGGCGTTTCTGTCTTCTCGAAAGGGGAAGGCGTTGTGTCTCCACCATTCCCACTCCGAGTGGTAAAAATCGACAAGATCGGCAAGGGGAGTGAACTCCACCTCTATAGGACCATACCGGGCGTGATCTGCTCACAGAGGCTTTCGTAACCATGTACCCTTGATGTGGGCAAAGACAACGGGAACGTTAAGCCGAGCAAGAAGTTTCCCAGTGCCTCGGGCAACTTCCTGCGATACACCGTCTGGAGTGATGGTACTCTCTGGGAAAAGTCCCACCACCTTTCCTTCCTCAAGCGCCCGGAAGATGGCCAGAGCAGCCCGGGGGTCGAGGATTTCCTTTCTTTTGGGTATCGCTCCCACCCCACGGATGAGTGACCCAAGGATAAGATGGTTGAAGATAAGGCGATTCGCCACCCAGACGATAGAATATGGCGAGAAGGCGCTCACCAAGAACGGATCGAGCGCACTCAGGTGGTCCGCCACAAGGAGAAAGGGAGGACAAGGGAGTTCACCTCTCCCTTTCACTCCACCAACACGAGCCCGTAGTAGTTCGCCTTGCACTCCAGAGAGCGAACAACCTCGATGGGAAAACCCATTTTGCGAACGGTGGCATAGACATCAATGCCACAAGCCTCCATAGAGGGACGGGCTACCTCTGGATGCCGGCAAGGATATTCCCGGGGACATGGCTCACAGAGTTCACAAGGTCCAGAGGGCATGGCAAGGGCTTTGTAGTATCCCTCAAGAAAAAGAGCTCGTTCAAGGTTGGCACAAATCCGGCGCAGATTCTGCCAGGTCTCAGGCTGCCACAAAAGCACGGCACGACGATATCCATCGAGCATTACTCTTGTGCGCGACGGCTCAGGAGAATAGGGGGGACAGGTAAGGCACATGCCATACCCATCACATCCATACTGACACTTCAGACGAACCCACTCCCCGGTGACCACCTCTTTGGGATCACAGAGGGCAAACTCCCTAACTTTCCCGGCAAGAAACTCCCGAAGGAATTCCTCAAGCAGCTTTTGTACCATCCCTTCTCCCCTCCTTCCTCTCCAAGAAAAGGCTCAAAATAAGCCCCAGAATACTGGCACATCCCGAGATGAAAAAGCTCAACGTATGGCTCCCAGTGAGATCCCGACTAAGTCCCCCAAGAAGAGGACCTATGGTCCCACCTACTCCCCAAGCCGTAAAGAGAATGCCGTAATTGGCTCCCAGGTTTTTTAAGCCAAAATAGTCGGCACAAACCGCAGGGAAAATGGCCAGCATCCCGCCAAAGGTAAAGCCAATAATACTCTTTCCCATAAGAAGTAATCCCGGATGAGTAAACTTCTCGAAGGCAAAGAACGACAAAGCCTGTAGAAGAAAGACAAAACCCAAAGTTCTCCATCGCCCCAAACGATCTGAGAGTGACCCCCAGCTCGTGCGACCAAGAAAATTAGCCAGAGCGTAGACGACTACAGAGAGAAATCCCTGTTCGAGGCCGGCAATCTCTTCGGCAATCTTAGACATTTGTCCGATGATGAGAAGTCCCGAAAAGGTCCCCAAGAAAAAGAGTATCCAGAGAAGACGGAAGGCCTTTGTATGGAGCATCTCTTGAGGGGTAAAGTCCTTGGTGGTGACCCTTTGTTTTTTTGCTCCAAAGGAGAGGACGAGGGGTTTCCAGGAAGAGGGAGGGTTAGCAATGAGAAAGGAAAGTCCCAAGATCGCTCCCGCAAAGAGAATGCCGAAGACGCGAAAAGTTGATGCCACTCCATAGCGGTCGATGAAAAAGTGAGAAAGAGGGGCAATGTACACCGGAGCAATGCCATATCCACTCACTACAAGACCGGAGATGAACCCCCGGTGCTGGGGATGAAACCATTTCACCGCCGCCGGGGTAGGGGAAGCATACCCAAACCCCATGGCAAGACCAAAAAACACCCCAAAGAAGATAACCAAGCCTACAACATTCATCAAAAAAGAAGCACACAAAAACCCAAAACCCGCAAGGGCAGCCGAAAGCCAAAGGGCGGGACGAGGACCTTCCTTGTCCTGAAACCTCCCAGCGGGAATCATTGAAAGGGCAAAGAGTAAAGAAGCAATCATGTAGGGCACTTGACTGCTTGTGGCACTCCACCCCAAGCAATTCACCAAGGCCTGCGAAATCACTCCCCAAGCATAGAGAAACCCCAGGGTAAGGTTGACACAAAAACCGGCAAAAACCACCATCCAGGCCCTTTTCTCAGGTTCCATGACCTCGTCTCACCCCCCTGGAATTACCATTTTCTCCCCTCGTAGAAAGCCGAAAGATTGAGATCAAGAGCTTTATCCTGAAAGGCTTCCTTAAGTGCCTCCTCCCAAACTCCTGTCTCCTCGATGAAGAAAAACCGACTGAAAGCTCCAAGAAGCACGGAATTCGTCACCCGCACATCCCCAAGAGCAATGGCAATATCAGTGGCAGAAACCGGAATGACTTCAAATCCTGCCCCCTCAAGAATTTTGGGAACATTCTCCGGGTATTGGGAAGGATCGACTCCTGGAGGACACATCCTGAAGGTATTAAGGATGATCAAAGCTCCCCTTCTCAGATAGGGAGCATAGCGTAAAGCCTCGAGTTCCTCAAAGGCAATCATGTGCTCTGCTTCACCCCGAAGAAGGAGCGGAGAGTGGACCTCCTCACCATATCGCAAGTGAGTCACTACGCTCCCCCCGCGTTGCGCCATGCCGTGGACCTCAGACTGGCGCACGTCGAAGCCTCTTCTCACCACCACAGAGGCGATGATCTCGCTGGATTTTAAAATCCCCATCCCTCCAACACCACAAAGAACGACACCCCCCCTCATACCTCTACCTCCTCAACGGCACCAAAAGGACAGAGCTCAGCACACAGTCCACAGACATTGCACCGTGCAGGAATTATGACTACCATTTTCTCGTTTCTCTCCAACGCCGGGCATCCAGCACTCAAACACGCGTTGCATCCTCGACAGACCTCTTCCTGTACTCTGAAGACTACCCCTCTCTTTTTTGGTCTTTTCAACTGACACAATCCTTGAATGACAAAAAAGACTGGACCCGAGAAGGAGAAGGCCTTTTTCAGGGACTCCTGAATCCTTTTAGGATCATAGGCATCAAGTGCTTCTACCCAGGGGACCCCCAAGGCCCGGGCAAGGCCCAAAAAATCAAGACGGACCGTCTCTTCCCCCATGAGGGTCTTGCCGGTACCAGGATGGTCTTGACCACCGGTCATAGCCGTAGTGCCATTATCAAGGACGATGACTACGATGGGGGTCTGGTTATACACCACATCGATCAAAGGAGGAATACCGGCGTGCACAAAGGTGGAATCACCCAAAACGGCCACCACCGGAATTTCCGGATGGGCAAGTTTTATTCCTTCAGCCATAGAAATTGAAGCCCCCATACAGAGACAAGTATCCATGGCTGAGAGAGGAGGTAGGGTTGAAAGGGTATAACAGCCGATATCCCCGCAGACAACAGCCTTCAAATCCCTGAGGACCTTAAAGACTCCTCGATGGGGACACCCTGCACAAAGGAGAGGGGGACGGGGAACAAGGTGCTCACTCAAATCCACGAATCCTCGCTTTCCCTCCGAGAAGAGACACCCAAAGAGCACATCGGGAGTAATCTCTCCTATTCCCGGAAAGACCTCCCGCCCCCGAACCGCGACTCCCATCGCCCTGATCTCTCGTTCCCAGATTGGATCGAGTTCCTCAAGAACAAGGAGTTCCTCCACTTGGGAAGCAAACTCCAGTATTTTCCTTCGTGGAAGGGGGTAGCTCACCCCAAGCTTCAGCACCGAAAGGGAGGGAGCAACATCTCGGAGATACTCATAGAGTACTCCTCCGGTGATAACTCCAATCTTTGTATCCCTGAGTTCGACGCGATTGAGAGGAGTTTCCTCAACCCATTCGGCAATTTTTGGTAAACGTTCTTCAAGGACCCTCCGGCGTTCTCGGGCAAAGGCGGGGATCATGACGAACTTCTTGGCGTTCTTTACATACTCTCGGAGCGGTACTTCTTTCCGTTCCTCGAGTTCCACCAATCCTCGACTGTGGGACACTCGGGTGGTAGAACGGACAATCACTGGTGTGTCAAAGGCCTCCGAAATTTCAAAAGCCACCTTCAAAAAAGCACGGGCCTCCTCAGGATTGGCTGGCTCAAGACAGGGCACCTTCGCAAACAGGGCGTAATTCCTTGTATCTTGTTCGTTCTGCGAGGAATGCATACCCGGGTCATCGGCTACAACAACCACTAATCCAGCATTAACCCCCGTATAGCTCAGAGTCATCAGGGCATCGCTTGCCACGTTGAGCCCCACATGTTTCATGGTAGCCAGGGCTCTTTTACCGCCGGCGGCTGCCCCTGCAGCCACCTCGAAAGCCACTTTTTCGTTAGGACACCAGCGGGAGTGAACCTCGCGGTATCGGCTCAGGTATTCGAGAATTTCAGTGCTTGGGGTCCCTGGGTATCCAGCAGCCACCCGTACACCACTCTCATACGCTCCCCGGGCAAAGGCTTCATTGCCAAGCATGACTTGTTTCAGAGCCATCACCCTCTCTGCGTATTTTTTTTAGGATTGTAAGGGGAAGAAAGGGAGAAAGTCAAATCATGGGGGGG
>FMJZ01024440.1_pt1 | contig 40189 bp, 37 predicted proteins | sample 1987881 | NCBI WGS metagenome assembly FMJZ01 (sample SAMEA4378227, study PRJEB15110) | soil metagenome | biome: soil; feature: Field; material: Soil | place: India | collected 2015-03-11 | depth 0 m
TCAGGCTTTCCACCGACGCTTCTCACAGCCGTCAGGAAGATTTTAAACGTGTCTTTAAACAGGTATTTGAACCTTATGACGCTTGCCCCGTGAACCTGTTCAACAATCATTTTCCTCCCGGTTTTCTCGAAAAAGGTACGCCACTCCTCCGGCTCCACCAGGTGAACCAGCACGACCTCGTGGCCGAGCCTCACAAGGTTCTTAACGTAGTTTTCGACGCGCGTCTGGATGCCGCCGATGCTCGGCGGGAAGTCGAAAGTCACTAGGAGAAACCTCAACTCTACGCACCGACCCCTGCAATTTTAGCGCGTGTTATTTCATCTAAGAATTCTCTCTGGATTAAAAATTTCATGTCCTTGGATATTCCGAGTTTAAGCGAGTGTCTGCCTCTAACTCTCAACTTGGTTAAGCTTCTACTTCTCATTACAGTAGTCCAGTAGGACAGATATAGGTATTAAGCCTTATCGGACTTATCCCTCTCATACTTCTTTTTCTAATTCTTGAAAAGAATTCCAACTAGTTTTCAAGACCCTCGCTTACATGGAGCACCTCAACCCTAATGTTAGAAATAACCGGTTTAAACGAGTTCCTCAACGATCAGCATAGTCAAGGATTATCGGGAGCCCGGGTAAAGCCTGCATCCTAGTCAGGCTGCTTGCCACACCCCAAGCGTCTATACTCCACTTGCGCTGGCCAGGGGTTTCTGAACCCTTATCCTTTATCGAGAGGCTTTTAGCAAGCATCGGGGAGGATGCTGTGAGAGAAGAGACTATACCGCCTATGAGGCCCAGCGGAGAACGTGTTAACGCTGCTGCAAGAAGCCCCGCCAGCAAGCCCACTCCTATGATGCCTGCGGAGGCAGTTAGCATTGTTGCCCTAGACCTCGTGCTTAAAGGGTATTCGACGAAGAGAATCCTGCCGCCGGAAGCATCTAAGAGAATCCTGAACGACCTAGCCTTGTAAACATACTCCATAAGCCAGAACGGGTAGTGCACGAGCCCAAGGTAGTTGACGTCAACCTTCTCAACCCTCTTGGAGCCTCCGCAGCTCCTGTTTGCCTCAGCCATCGCCTGGCCAGATATGAACCTGTGAGCAGCGTTGTAGGCTTCCTCGTAGCTTACAGTAGGCATATAGAGCCTGCTTCTCTGAGCCTGACTCGGGTTGAAGAAGCTCCTACCCCTTACTGAGAAAGAGAGTTCTTTAGCATGGTTGTCGAGCCAGGTGCCTGTGTATGCTGCGAGGATGGGCATGTTCCTAGTTTCAAGGTAGGTGGCCTGCTTGCCGCTGTACGAGCAGGAGGAGTATGCTTTGCAGCTGAAAACATGGTAGGGAACGTTGTAGAGCTCAGCTTTGCGAAGATTAGCTTCAGCGTTGAAATCAGCTGGGACACCGTACCTCCGGGTTATGAACTGCATTGCTTTACGCCAGGCTGAAGGACTTTCCACGTATGCTGGAAACATGTAGTATGTCCATGCCTTCCCGGTTGAGGTTTCAAACGTGTGGCCGCAGTAAGGGCAGACTATTATCGAGGCGGATTGCGGGGCGGTTATGGAAGCGTTGCAGTTTAAGCATGCGACTGTCTTCATGCTCATTTCCATTTTTCCTCCCTAACGTCGCTAACAGCCCTACTGGCCAAGAGGGCTCCGGCTCCTGAAACAAGTATGAAGACCATCACTGGGAACCAGTTTTCAACTCTTGTTAGGAGGGCGGGTGCGAAGGCTCCCAAAGCAACCGTCAGGATGCTCCCTATCACGTAAAGCATTCTCCGGCCTAGGAAGACTGGTTCAGAAACCCTTAGGAATTGAAGGTTGTAGCCTGAGACACTGGCCCTATACATTCCGCCCTTATACTTGTACACTAGGACCCACATTGGGGCTAGGAGTATCCAGAGCGAGTTCACGTTGGCCTGGCAGGAATAGTAGTAGAAGCCGTCTAAGCCGTTGGAGGATCGTACACTATCCCTCAGCTCGTCCTCAACCATGTCCTTAAGCTCGTCCTCAGCCTCCTCTGGGAGGAGCTCAGCGTTTAAAACCTGCAACCCAACTCTCTTCCAGTCTATCGCAGCAAGGGGTTGAGGATCCTTGGCGGACTTCGCCTGGTCAACAAGCTCCTCCAAGCCGTATTCAGCAGCCTCCCTCCTCGCCTGGAACGCAAGCCTCATCGACGTGTTGAAAGACCCGTTTTTCGTCACAGTCCTTGTCACGTATGTTTCACCCGCCCGGGGCTGGGCATACCGGCGGCCGGGAGCAGCTGTAGGCGCGTAGGACATGCTTCGCCTCTCAGTAACCCTCTTAAAACCAGACCACTCGCCGACGGCTGAAACGTCTCCGACGAGAATAGGCACGTAGAAGCCCTGAACCTCTATCAGCTCAAGGTCGCGGTAAACCCTGCTCATGTCAGGGTCACGCCTCATTCTGTTCCAGAAAGTGTTCGCCACCTCATCCTTACTGCGAGTCGGAAGAACGAATATTTCAAGCCTCCCGGTGGAGAACCAGTTGACCGTACCGCAGTACTCGCATACGCAGGCTATTGTCTCCGGAGTGTAGTTTAATGGGGCGCCGCAGTTCGAGCACTTGAAGACTTTTTCAGGCTCCGGCTGGGTCAACTCTTCCTCCTGGAAACAATTACCCCGGCGATAACCATGATTATTAAGGCTATGCTGAAGTTGAGCACAGGGTTTCCTGTGACGAGCGTAAGCATAAGCGAAGCCCCCGCGCTTAAAAGCACCAGCCCCCAGACCAGGTAGTACCTCCAGTCCCCAGCCATCGTTGAGAAAACAATAGTGTACAATCCCAGAGAGAGGAGTGGAATAGACACTAGTATCAGAGGGTCGACATGACCCGTTGAAACCAGGATGCCGTCGACGCCTACTGAGACAAGTAGGACGGCCAGCGCGTATCCTCCGTAGCCTGTTCTCCGCCCACTCATTTACAGTCCCTACGTAAGCTTAGCGCCACAGTTGAGGCAGAACTTTGAACCCGCGGGAACCGTGGACCCGCATTGAGGACAGTTGACGGCCTGAGGCTGCAACACTGCTCCACAGTTCATGCAGAACTTCGCGTTAGCCGGGTTCTGAGAACCGCATTTAGGGCAATTAACAGTGGCCTGCAGGGGTGTGCCACAGCTCATGCAGAACTTGGCTGCACTCGGGTTCTGCGTCCCGCATTTCGGGCACGCTACTGTTCCAGCAGGGGGTGCGGCGGGCGGCTGTGCAGGAGGCGGTGGTGGTGCTTGGATGGCTGCACCGCAGTTTGGACAGAACTTGCTGGTCGAGGGAATCTGCGACTTGCAGCTTGGGCATATTACTAGGGGTGTTCCGGCTGCAGCCTGCTGCATGAGCTGGGGCACGAGCACTATTCCTGTTCCAGCCGCCGCCCCGGGCGACTTGCTCAGGGACTCGGCGACGCTTTTAGTCGTGTCCATCGCCAGAACCTGTGAGGCTGCACCCCCAGTCTGCTTTATCCAGAAAAGCCTATCCCTGTACTCGGGCGTGGTGTCAACACCTTCGAACTTCAGGTCTACGATGTCTACGCCCACGCGTTTAAACTCCTCGTCTACCGTAGCCTTAACCTTGAACGAGACCTCTTCAAGCTTTGTGAAGACCGTTACTAGGTCGTATGTAGAGAGTTGCGTTATCAGCCTCTCGTTCATGTATCCTCGGAGGAAGCTGTTGACCGCTTCCGTAGTGTAGGCGCTCTGCCCACCGACCACCTCCATTACGAAAGTCTTCGGGTCTCCTGCTTTAAACCAGAATGCTCCGTAGAATTTTAAGGGTGCGAGCTCAACCGTCTGCCCACTGGCGCCGAACAATCCTTTAAACTGTTTCGTTGAAACGAATATTACTGTAGCCTTAAAGGGCGTGGTCTCGAAGCCCGCTACCCTTGTTAAGACACCTGTCAGCAGTGGGAGGTTCATTGTGGTTAAAGTATGTCTCCCAGGCCCGAAAACATCGTAAGCCTTACCGTCTCTGAAGAATATTGCAGCCTCATACTCGTGGACGATCAGCTGAGCACCCCAGGTTATCTCCTCCTTAGGATATCTCCAGACAATGTCCTCCGCGGAAGCCCCTACCCACTCTATTATCTGAGGCATTCTTAGACACCTCTCTTAATGGAGACTATCTCCTCCTCTCTGGATGAGAATGCTGATTCAAGCTCCCTAGCCTTGGCTTCAAGCTGATTCAAGAAGCCTGGGAGAACATCCAGGCTTCCGGCGCCCGCAGCATTGCCAGCCTTCTCAGCTATTCTGGAAACCTCTTCGCAAGTCCCTAGCAGCTTGTAGTCGTAATCCATCAGTCTGTCAAGCTCATCCTCGCGAACCTTAACAAGGTCGAAGAAGCCGGCGTAACCGTAGTCAGCATGCTCAATCTTGTTTATAACCCTGTCTAGGACCGCGGAAACCCTGTTTATACTCTTAAACAATCGGACCGCGTCCGAGTCAGCGGCCTCCCTTGAGACTGTTTTCAAATGGGACCTGGCTGTCTCAAGCTTTTTAACCATGAAATCCCTTAGAAGCTTGTCCGCCTCCCTCCTAAGCTCCCTCTGCTTATACCCCCTGTATCCGGGGATGTAGGAAGCTATCTTCTCAGCCAGCCCTCTTCTCTCCTCATATTTCTTTATGAACTCGCTCATGAAGATGCATGATTCATAACTAGCTTAAAAACATTACTTATAGAAGGATTTAAAAACAAGTTTCTCACAGCGGGAGTGCTACAGGCCTCCCCTCCTTAAGCGACCTATGTATTGCCAGTGCAACCTCTACAGCGGCTCTCGCATCCTCAGCTGAAACCAGAGGCTCTTCCTTCCCCTCTATGCAGTTTAAGAAATGAACAATCTCATCCCTGAGATACCCTCTTACCCGCCCGTGGACAACCGGCTGATAGTAGGAAAGGGTTTCCGGCCCCTTCTCCCCCCAGAACAGGAAGCTATAGCTAGGCTGGCTTATCCAGAGGCTTCCCCGTGTTCCCACGAGCTCAAGTTTAAAATCGAAAGGCATCGAGGAGGGCAGAATCCAAATGTTCTCCAATGCTCCAATAGTTCCCCCTTTAAACCTGAAGACAGACCAGACAGCGTCCTCGACACGGTGGGGCTTGAGAACCCTGCTTTCAGCCTCAGCGTAAACCCTGCTAACATTTCTCCCAATGATCCACCTCATTACATCAATGTCGTGCACACCAAGGAAGAGAAGCGGCGAGGTCTCCTTAAGCCAGTTCTTCAACCTCATTGGAGAGGTTATCGAGTTGTTTCTCCTAGCCCAGATTGAAACAGGTTCGCCGAGCAGCCCCCCATCCATGTACTCCTTAGCCTTCGCATAATTGTAGTCGAAACGCACTATGTGGCCAACGAGGAAAATTATCCCTGCTTTTTTAACCGCGTTCACAATAGTGTCCGCATCCCTGAGAGTTGTGGCAATAGGCTTCTCCAAGAGCACTGCTTTCCCAGCCTTCGCCGCTGCCACCGTAGGCTCACGGTGAAGATGGTCTGGGACAGCGATGCTGACAGCATCAATATCCGGCCTCGCCAACAGCTCGTTGTAGTCAACATACCATTTTTCAGCCCCGAACTCCCTCGCAGCCTCCCTAGCATTTTTCTCGGCAACATCCACGGTCGCAACGAGCTTTACTCCAGGCAGCTCCGAGTAGACTCGGGCATGGTGCCTCCCCATAACGCCGCAGCCTATTACCCCAACCCTAATCAGACCCATTAGTCTTCGCCTTAAAGCATCCTCACCGTCTCTAAAGGCTTTACTTTCATAACCTCAGGGTTCAGAAGGCTTGGAGGAGCCTCGCCGCGGAGAACGCTCAGAATGTTTTCAGCAGCTTTCTCAGCAAGCCTCCTCCTAGCCTCGAAGGCTGCACTCGCCATGTGTGGAGTGAGAACAACGTTATCCATGCTTAAGAGCGGGTTGTCAGGGTTAATAGGCTCCTTCTCGAAAACGTCCAGCGCGGCTCCAGCTAACCATCCTTCTTTCAAAGCCTTCACCAGAGCCTTCTCATCAACCACCGCCCCTCTGGAGATGTTTATCAGGTAGGAGGAGGGCTTCATGATACTAAGCTCCCTCTCGCCAATCATCCTAACGGTTTCAGGGGTTAAAGCAGTTGAGAGGACGATGAAGTCAGACTCCCTAAGAAGCTCGTTGAGAGGCCTGTAGGATATGCCTAGCTCAGCCTCAACATCCGGCTTCCTAGTCCTGCTGAAGTATACGACCCTCATGCTTAGACCCCTGGCCCTGCTCGCAACAGCCTTTCCGATGGCTCCAAGCCCGATTATGCCGAGCGTCTTACCGCTTATCTCTGGGCCGAGCATGAACATCGGTGACCAAGCTGTCTTCCAGTAGCCTCTTCTGAGAAACCTGTCCGCCTCAACAACCCTCCTGGCGACTGAGAAGAGGAGGGCCAGCGCAAACTCTGCGACAGCGTCCGTTAAGACGCTGGGCACATTAGTAACGTAGACTCCTCGCGCAGTAGCCTCCTTCAAATCTATGTGGTCGTAGCCAGCGCTCATACTGCTTACAACCCTAAGTCTCCCAGCCTTCTCAAAAACCTCCCTGTCCATCGTGTCGCTTAGAAGTATGAGTGCAGCATCCTTGTCCTTAAGGCTTTTAACTAGGATACTCTTTGGCGGAGGGTACTCGGAGTCGTAAAGCTCAACGTCGCAGTGTTCCCCGAGAAGCCTTAGGGCAGAGTCCTGTATTCTTCTCGAAACATAGACCCTGGGCCTAGCCATGCTTACTGGATTACTCTCAAGGTTTTATAAGTATTGGTGCACGCACCCAGGCCTAGGAGGCTTCGAAAAACCTGTTTTCTCAGGAAGGCTTTAAAACCATTATGCTGGGGCTAGCGTCGCCGTGTCTGATGGTTCTCTCATGCTCAAGGATCAACCCTATTTTTGAAGAGATTTCTCTCACGTAACCCGGCTTGATGGTTATGAGCACGATCCGCCCATCCTCGCTTAGAACCTTCCTCATCTCCGGCAGGCACATGCTGTATAAGGCATAAGGTTTGATTCTGGCTATGGGCTTAGTGCCATAGGGAGGGTCTGTAACTATCATGTCAACCTTAAACCTCAATGCTTTAGAAAGCCTCCTGCAATCAACCCTCTTGAAGACTATTCCTTCAGAAACACCCATGGATTCAGCGTTAAGAGCAGCACCCTCCAGAAAGTATTCTGAAACATCGAACCCATATATCTTAACGCCACTAGTTGAGAGAGCAGCCTCGATAGGTATGATTCCGCCGCCACACATCGGGTCGAGAAGAGCAGTCCCCGGCCTTGGGCTGGCGATTCTAACCATCCCGTAAGCAACCGAGGGCCTGAGGGCAGCCGGGTGGGTGAAGACGATGTACCTGCCCGAGGTATACTCGTTCCTAAAAAGACCTAGGAAGCAAGTGTCTCCAACAATATCTAGGAAAACATTAACCTGAAAATTCTCAAGGTCCACTTTTAAACCATACTTGTCCACCAGTGCTTGGCCAGCCTTTCTTTGAACATCCATGCTTGTAAACTCGTGTTCGCCACGCCTCCTGCAAGTCACCCTGAAGGAGGAAGCTTCGCGAAACTCGCTGGGAAACTCCATCATCACGATCTCACTGTAGACATCCTCCAGGCCCCTTAGACTCGTGTCCATTTTAAAAGCCCCAACATACTCTAGGAACCAGTCTATACTTCTGAGTGACAGCAGCCTTGAAGAAGCGGAGGCAGGTATGTCTATGATTATCCTTCCCGGAACACCCTGAGGGTTCTCCTCTACAACGCTTTTAGAAATAATCTTCTCATCCAGCTCAGACTTAACAATGTCCTCGAGGCCGCATGGGAAGATTATGAGAAACCTCACGGCGTGGCTCTAAGTATCCAGTGTTAAGTCTGAGGACTTAAGTGTTAATTCTAAGGATGCTAGCCCTTGAAACTCAACGCAAGCCAGTGGGGTTCCCGGTTAGTCAATCTAAGGCTTCACCCTGCCGGGTTAAGGGCCGTGTAAAGCCAGCCCCCGCCATACGCGTATATCGCATGGCCCGCTTCATTAGGCACACGAGCTACGCCAGACTTTTACCCGATTAAAGGCAGGCTTCAGCCACTATAAAGCGGACTAAAATGCCCTTTCAAAAACTCCTTATTTCACACTCCTCCACAGCTCCCAGCTATTATTAACAGGCGGTATATTATTCCGATCGTCCTCAGATTTATTCAGATGTACTCTGATCGTTCAGGCCTGCGGGCTTGCTTTCTCCACGATTCTTTCTGCCCCGGGCTTGGGGAAGGCACATCTTGACGAGGAATATTTCGAGAAGCTTGTCGAGCAGCGTGCGGCTCTAAGGTTGCTAACCTATAAGGTTTATTTTCTTCAGGAGCTCGAGGGAGACCTCCCGGGTTGGGCTTTCCGGCCTAGAAAGGCTTCTGAAGGCTTGAGAAACGTATAGCAGTGTTGAGACTTCTTCATCGCTTAAAACACGTATCTTAACATTCCCCAGGGAATCCAGGGCTTTCTGAAGCTCCGGGTCGACTGGGCATGTGGTTAGCAGAACAATCCGGTCGAGCTTTCTGCTCCTCGCAAAGTCTATAAGGGGCTCAATACTGCTCCTTCTAAGCCCCTCAGAAGGCTTCGGCACTTTAATCATAACCCCGACTTGTGCTCCCCCTCTAGTGTTGTCCATGAAAAGCAGGTCTATCTCCCTCCTCCGGGTCAGGGAAACGTTTATTCTCCTCCTGCCCATGAGGCTCTGCTTTCCGAGACCTGTTTCAATAAGGCTTGAAACCGCTTTTTCAAGGACGATCGCCCTCTCAGAGGATTTCTCAATGTTGTAGAACCTTGTTGTTATCTGGCTTTTAACATCGCTGTCGGGCGTAACTGGGGTTGCAAGCCTAGCGGCGGGCAGACCCATTTTCATGACTGCCTCCATCGCTATCACAGTATCAACGTAATCAGGTTGAGTAATGCCCCTCCCAAGTCTTTCAGCAAGTATCTCGATGCAGGCGAAACACTCTGACAGAAGTCTCCTGATTTCCCCGCCTGAGTTTGCCCAGAGAAGTTTAACACTGTTCATGGGAAACATGTTTGAATACGAGCCGCCACCCTTGTCAAGGTAGAGGGCCTTCACATACCTGTCGATTATGTCCTTAGCCTCCTCCACGCTTATCTTCTCAAGGCTTATCGGGGTTGAGGAAACCCTGCTAACTATTGCAGGCGCCACCCTGAACCTCTGCCCCTTCAACTCTTCAAACATAACCGGAGTTAAAAGCAGAAGTATGAACAGCCCGCCTGGACCATTGTCCACAATCCTCTTTAAAGTATGGAAGAAAATGTCAACATTATCCTGCGCCAGCGTCTCAACCTCGTCCACAACGATTACGAAAGGCGAGTTGCTGACAAGCTTTGACAGATTCACCAGCGTTGTTAAGAACTTTAAAGCGTTCTCGTCGGACTCCCTCAGATAGTCGTTCGAATGCTTAACGCCCCAGCTCCCGTAATACGGGCTTGGAAGCCACAGGAACCATTTCGCCAGCTTGAGATCGATGAACCTCCTTGTTTTCGAAGGCTCAAACCTTGTTTCAAACATTTTCTCCAGCTCTTCAAGCTCAAGCCTTACGAGCCCAGTTATCTCAAGCGTTCCCTCCTCAACAAGTTTCCTTACAACCCTGAAATCGTTTAAAACCGTGTTGAAAGCCTCCCTAGCCTTCTCAGCCTTTTTACCTAGGACTGTTGAAATCAGTCCGACGCTAACAGTTTTCTGAAACAGTTCGTAACCCATCTTGGAGATCAGCGTCTGGTGTAGTCTCAGGGAAAGCTCCATGAAAAACTCTTCGCTGCCCAGTGTCTCCACAACCTTGGAGATGAGGAAGACGAGGGAAGGCTTGTAAACAGAGTCTTGAATAGTCGGCATGTATGAGAAAGACTGACCCGGTTTCTCCTGGCTTAGAAGGTATTGAAGGTGTAGGGCGAGATGCGTCTTCCCGCTTCCAGCATCCCCTATAAGCATGTCGATCTTAGGCTCCTCAAGCCTGAACGAGTAGTCTATCTCCTCCCTAATCCTTTTCAACGCGTTTATTCTGGACTCTCCGCCAAGTATCCATATTCTGCTTGGGACAGGGGTCAGAGGGAAAGGATTGGCTTCAAGCATCAGGCGGGAATACTTATTTGACGATTGCATAATGGTAAACACCCCTAGCCGTCTTCAACCCATTACCCGGCTCCCCGCTTCCCGCGTGAAGTTGAAAAGCGTATGGATCACTACTGTTCAACTCTATTATCCTCCTGTCGAATTCATCGCCACTTATAGTTAATTCCTTGGATACTTTAAGCCTGAGGTCCGATATTTTCACATACGGAGCTATTGGACTAGTCCTCACCAGCTCACCATACTTCAACCTTAAAGTCTCGAGGAACCTCTCAGGCGACAGCTGTTCAGCCTCCTTAAGCCTAGCGTACTTTAAAACCGGGAAGCCCCAAACGTTTTCAACGCAGTAGGCCCTGCCCGACTCAGATGCCCTATACTTTTTAATGGTTCTAGGCCTTCCTTCAACCGGTTCAAGAAAACCTTTTTTAACTAGTTCTTTGAATTCTTTTTCAGTAAGCCTGCCAGCCTTCTTAACCATTTTCTCCGTAACCCCCTTAGGGGTATCAGCGAAGACAAGCGCAAGCAATTGGAACTCGTTCAGCCGGTATCACCTTATTAAAAATGGGCCTAGGTGGTTTTTAAAGCTTGCCTGACGGCCAGCCACAACAAGCCCCTACCTTCCTCGGAGTATCGAGAGGTTTAGATAAAGTTAAATCCTATGGGCGAGATATTTTTCTGCACGAGGAAGGCAAACGGTTGGAGATGAGGCGAAAAAGGAAGCATAATGTGGTTTTTCCCAGAACCATGTTTAAATGCAGAGGGTGTGGAAAATGCTGCGTCGACGATATTAGGCGTGGGAGACGGATAGTTCTAACCAAGATTGACGCCTTAGAGATCTCAAGCACTACTGGAATTGGATTAAGCGAGTTTGCAGAGGAAAACAGTAGTGAAGCCTACCCATACGCTATTAGGCTTGTCAACGGAAGATGCTTCTTCCTCGAGCCGGACAGCAAGTGCAGGATTTACCCGGTCAGACCCCTGGTGTGCAGGTTCTACCCTTTCGTAATGCAGAAGGTTGGGGAAACATACGTGTTTCACGCCGACCCTTTCTGCCCCGGGCTTGGGGAAGGCACTTATCTTGACGAGGAATATTTTGAGAAGCTTGTCGAGCAGGCTGAGAAGCGTTTAAACAGGTCTACTGGGCGGTGCGAGGCGCGCCGCAGTTAGGACATCTAGTCTCGCCCTGGGGGAAAACTGTTCCACAATACTTGCATGAAGCAGTCAATGGCGCTTGCTGAACTTGAGATGGTTGGGAGACCTGTATTTCGATGTTTTCACTAGTCGCATCGGGGCGACCCTCTACTGCGATAACTCCCTTCAGATTCCAGGCTACAACCCTATCCATACTCTTTAAAGAAGGCTTTGCTCCAGGAGGGATCAGTATTTTAAACCGGAAGCTTTGAACAAAGCCCTCTGGAATGTGCAGGGGCCCAGCCAACTGTGGCCTAGCTGAAAAAATAACTGCAGACTCCCAGACCTGTTGCTCAAACTCTCTTTTAAGAGTCGTGTCGTAAACCCTCTTGGTCTTACTCGCTCTACGCACTCGAGTTCGCATCTGACCTCGGTGCAATCAAACTCTTCCTGAGACTCGACCTGCACCGTTCCCTCCACATTGCCGTCGAGATAAAAGAGCTGATCCTTCAGAAACATGGAGATGTTCACCCGGGGTGGGGTAACCTTCTCCCGCAGTTTTTTTAAAAACATTTTCAGGAGTGTGCGAGAATTTTAAACGGTGGGCTCACAAAGATATTAGCGGGAAGTTTGAAAGAATTATTATGAGTCCCCCGATGAAAAAAGGCAAGTTTATATTTATAGAGCCAGAATATCCCGCTAAGAAGGGGCCGATAATGTTTCCCAAGGAGCTTATGAAGTTGACCACGTTATAGTCTCTCCCCCGAGTCTCATCATTACAGTATTTTTGAACGAGGTAGCTTCTAAGAGGGAGCCATACGGAAGCACCCGCAGGATCGTGTAGAAGCCACAGGGCTGCAGAAGTGGTGAAGTCGCTTGGCAAGGTGGCTAGGGATGTGAAAATCCCCTGTAAACATGTGAAAAGGATTAGGGAGGATTTATATGAAAACTTTTTCAAACCTGTTACAATCCTGCTGCTGAGCAACATGGGTATTCCTAAGCTAAGCCTGTGGACAGTCATCAGGATTGAAAGCGTTTCCAAGGACAACGAGAACTTTTTTGAAAAGAACATGGGTGTGATGAAGGAGTGTGTAGCAGAGCCCCCTATCGTTACAACTAAGCCGGAGACAGCCATTATCATAAGCCCCCTGTTTAAACCCTTTCCAACATGTTTTTCTCCGAGGGTTTTCGCGATACGCCTTGTCGCTGGAACACCCTGTTCAGCGAAGAGGAAAACTATTGCTAAGAAGCCTACTACTTGAAGAAACCCTGAAAAAACAAGGGGAAGCCAATAGCCATAAGTGCTGATGAGCAGCCCGGCGGACGCGAGGCCCAACGCCTGAGAGGTGAACTCGACCCCTGAAACCTTAGAATAGGATGCGATGAAGCCTCTGCGATCCTGTTCATAAACCATGGTTGCGAAAACAGCATTCCGTATGGCGACCGCCGAGTCGAAAAGAATCTTGAGAAGAACCATTACACCTATTGATTTAAAATTTGGCGTGAGGAAGTAAGAGAGCCCGGCGAGCAGTGAAGCCAGCGCTATGAAAACTTTTCTACCATACTTGTCGGATTTAGCCCCGAGAAAAATGCTGAGAAATGTGATGAATATTGCTGAAGCTGTGAACACATATCCGATCTCCATAAGTGGAATAGAAACATGATCCATGTAGAGGGGAAACATGATCTCGTAAAGCCCGAAGGAGAATCCGAAGAGCCATGTTGATACAAAGAGCGCGGAGAGACCTTTTCCGTTTAGCATGTGTTTACGGGCCGTTAGGCAAGGGCTTATAAGCATTAACATCGTTAAGTTTTTAAGCAGCCTTTAAAATAGAGAAGCATGGCTAAACGTGGCACGGGTGTCAAATATTTTACTGAGCCAGGTTCCAGGAACACTGGTAAGGTGATAAAGGCTGTCGCCGAGAGACTTGGGAAAGGAGACTTGGCGAAGGTTGTTGTTGCAAGCACCTCTGGGAGGACGGGAGTCAGATTCGCAGGGGCGTTGAAGGATAAGGCACAGGTTGTCGCCGTGTCTCACGAGAAGATGGATCCCAAGCTGAAGGAAAAAATAAGCAGTCTCGGAGGAATCGCTGAAGACGGTACACACCTGTCTCTTCACGGAAGGGGGATGGATAAGGTTAGGGATGCGTTCTACACTCTCGGACAAGGATTCAAAGTGGCTTTGGAAGTTATTCTAATAGCTGCTGACAAGGGGCTTGTTAAACCGTATGAGGACGTTATAGGCGTCGGCGGAAGCGGCGAAGGTGCTGACACGGCGGTGGTGGCAAGGGCAACGCCGACCAGGGAGATTTTCAGCAGCGATAAGTCTAAGAGGCTTGAAGTGAGAGAAATAATCTGCATGCCGCTAAAGAAGAAATGGTGGGATTGAATACGTAAAGCAAGCAACTCAATAGTAAGGCTTGTTTTTCTCTAAACATGTTCCAGCTTAAGAAATTTAAAGAATATCGTCTTAGACAAAACCCTATAAATCCCGTTTCGCGGTGGAGCCGACTTGACACAGCGTTAACCCGCAGGATGAAGCTTCAGGCTGAGAATCAGGAGCCCCATACTTAAATATTAGGAGTTAAAAATCCTGTTCTAGGCCAGGTAGGGTTTAGAGATGGTTAGGAAGCTGCCGGATAGATTCCTTAAGTGGGCTTACTTTGACAGGGTTCGCTTCATCAAGTCAATCCTAAACGCTGAAAAAACGGATAGAGCGATGTTCCTTATAGAGTCGACGAGGCATAACCCAGCTCTCTGCACAGCCCGCATCAAGAATACTAAAATAAATTTGAACGCGAAGATTGTTGGCGCCGGCTTTGTTCCTAGGCAAAGTTTCCTTGAGGATGCTATTAGAGAGCTCAGGTCTCTCGTGGAAGCCGGAGGTTCAATGACTATTGAGGAGTATGCTAAAAATGGACTTCAAATCTTGCTGAGACACCTGTATTTTGAGGACGAGAAAGAGGCGAATCTTAGAGTCGACTTTACTAAAATAGCAACTCTTGAAATAGGTGTGAGAATAGAAGGGTCGTCTAAGCACACATGGGAGAATGTTCAGAGCTGTAGGCAGGCAGTCATGCTTTACTATATGCCTCCTAACACGAGTTTCGAAGTTAGAGGTGAGCTCGACGTATTGACCGAAGGAAAATATTTTGAATTCGTTAATTTAGCTCATGACGCGTTTCACTACACTCCCAGTGAAAAAAGAGCCTTAAAGCCATGTTACATCTTGAATGTCGAGGAGGTTTATGATAACGGTACTACAGAGGAGGGTTTCGGCCGCCTTCTGGAATAGACTGTGGGAAAGCGTTTAAACGGATGCTTCTAAGAATCCTCGTCGCCTAAAGCAAAACCTGTTCCTCCAACTAGGTAATGTACAATGCCTGAGGCAACTCACGTCAGGATAATTGACGCGTCATCTTGGCTTCAGAGTTAACCCTCCGCCAGTAAAGCTTAAACAACACGCCTGAAGACTTGGGCCTTATTTCTCTGATAAGGCTCTCTTCGAGCCTCAATGATTCTTCGAAGGCCTTGATGGTGAGATTTTTCAAGTCCTCTAGAGATGCTTTACCGTTAAGAAATTCTAATCTCAGCTCCTCGGCCCCAGAGTATAGCCGAGCCTCTAAAGACTCTATCTGTTCACATATCTTTGGAAAGTAGTGTTTAAAGGAGCCTAGTACTCTCCTGCTTAACTTCTCATGTAGCCACCAGACTGAATTGGAGTCGTAAAACCTATCCGGCGTTAGTTTCAAATCAGGTAGACCGGCCTCCATGAAGACCGGTTTGTAAACACTTATGCAGGGGGTGGATGTTGCAGTAAACCAGTGGATCGGTACTTCTTCGAAAAGCTGGCCAACATAGGAGGCTGCAGTCTGAGACGGTCTCGCAAGACCTCCCGCATGCATACAGATGTCCCTCATAGATCCTTTCGCCGGTGTAAAGTTTTCACCAAGCGTATGGCTTCTCATAATATTCTTAACGAGATAAACATCTATCTTACCCATATTTCGCTCTAAGCATCCTTGAGTATACGCATGCCTCTCCCTGCCGCGGGCGAAACGAGAGTAAAACCAGTCCGAATAGCATTTAGAGAAATCAAAATCCCTATCGTCCTTACACCAGCCTCTTTCAACAGCATGCTCAACAATGCTCTTAGAAGCGAGGTCCCACTTGTTTTTAATGGTTAAAGCGTTGGAAATGCTCCTTACGCTCTTCACTTTCTCAGCGGCCCAATATTTCCCAGCGGTCTCCAAGACCCATGCTTCCCGAGGGTCAGATATTATGAAAGAGTTGTGATAATAAGTTTTGCTTTTAAACCCGCAGTTACCGCCTTGGCCGAATTGCTCCAAGTATTTAACTATGAGCATAAGGGCTTCATATGAGTCCCTGCATCTTTCTAAGGCCAGCCTTAGTAAATCCATCCCGGTTAAGCCCTTCTCCAGTTTATCCTCTCGAGTGAACACAGCCTCGTTTCCTATCGCCAATCCGAACTCGTTAACACCCATTTCAGCCCCCCACATCCAGACCGGCCTTGAAATAATCACAGCATATGTTTGCTTTACCTGTGGAACCCTGATGTAAGTACAGTCCAAGAACTCCTCGTCATGCTCTTTTCGAGGATAGAACTCTAACGCCTGAGGCTCGTTCGGCTCCCTGTCACTGTTCTTAGCGAAAATCGTAACCCCATCCTTAGTCGAGTTCTTAAGCGCTACTAAAGTGTCGCACATGCTTTAGTTCAACTCATTAAGAGAAAATAAACCTTTATCCGGGTTTACATGCACGTGAGCACTCAAACTAGACGGGCTGATTTCAACCGCGATTAAAAACTTAAATTGCTACATGATGCTTGCCCCCTGTGAACGCGGCTGAAGCCATAAGCCTCATCCTTATCGCATTCGCTTCTACAACACTGCTTTCAGCCGTCGGGTTGGCGGGTGGCGTGCTAATAGTCCCGACCTTAATCCTGCTTTTCGGGCTAGAATCAAGGTATGCTTCAGGCACAAGCATTTTCGCAATAATATTCGGAATCTTCTCAGCTGCATTCACGTATTTCAGGCAGAGGAGGGTCGACGTGAAGCTCGCCCTGCTCTTCGACGCACTTGATATACTGGGCGTGGTGGCAGGAGCGTACTTAGTTGTTATCCTGCCATCCTTGGTTACAGCCCTCCTCATGGGGGGTTTTCTACTATTTTCAGCATGGACGCTCTGGGCGGGCGGCGTTAAGCATCCTAGAAACGTTGAGAGGAGGAAACGGAGAATAACTGTTAAGCGGCGTCTGACAGATAGAGATGGAAATGTCTACGAGTATGGGCTCGGTGTTCCAGAGCTCGCCTTATCCCAGCTTGCAAGCATCCTGAGCGGCGTTGCCACGGGTCTGTTCGGAATAGGAGGGGGAGCGGTGGATACGACTGTGATGATGCTGATCGGAGTCCCGCCTCACGTAGCTGTAGCAACATCGGTTTTCGGAATGGCTGTAACGAAGATGGCGGGTCTTTTCTCACATCTTGCTTTAGGAAATGTTTTACTGGAATACGGCATACCCCTTGCTGTCGGAGCCACACTGGGAGGACAGCTTGGTCCAAGGATTTCCAAGAGGCTCAGGCCTCTGATGCTTAGGAAGGCTTTAAGCATAGTTGTTCTCATCATAGGTCTCAGAATGATCACGCTATGGTTTGGATGAGCCGGAGCCGCGATGATCATTGTTTTCACATATCGCATCCCTCATAATAATTCATGAAGTCTTCGAAAGCTGTGCAAACCGCATCTATGTTTTCAAGCGGTACATCCTCATGTATTTCGGAATACATCATTAAGCCACCTTTCTCTGAGCCCAGTTTGAAAACAGCCTCTCGTATGTGGCTCCTGATCGTTTCAGGATTGCCGAAGGGAACTATGTGTTGACGGTCTATGTCTAGGTCGATGCAAACCTTTCCCTTAATCCTCTCCCTAATATTGTCTATGCCGTTAACCCTATCCTGAATGTTTAAGGCTGTAACACCTGCCTCTTTCAGAGAATCAGCCACCTCCATTATGTGGCCGTCAGTATGCAGGTAAACCCTTATCCCTGAACTTCTGACTCTCTGGAATATTTTCCTATAGAAAGGGTATAGGGACATTCTGAAGGTTTTGACGCTTATAGGCATTCTGTCTTGAAGACCAAGGTCGTCCCCGAAGGAAACCATGTCCACCTTGAGCCGGATTAATCTTTCAACCAAGGCGAGATTGTATTCGGTCAGCATCTCTATTAGTTTTTCAAGCCGACAAGTGTTTCTAACGAAGTCGATCATCAGGTTTTAAGCCCCTTAGATAATAGAGTCTTTGGAAGAAGAAGCCGCGAGGCATGCTTCCGACAACGATATCATCGGTGCTTCTCGCTCTATCTATTCTCTCCTCAATCGCATCCCATTGGTCTATTCCACCACCCTCCTGAACGATTCCTCTCTCCGGTCTGGCAGAATGTATCGCGCTAAGTCAGCCCAATCCTTCAAAGGATGCTTCAACCTGCCCCTGGAGTCCGCTTATGTTGAACCTCCATAAGCATCCGAAAGCATCTAGAACTTCTCTCCCTCTGACTCTGGATCAAGTCGTTGAAGTTGACACTCCCTCTTTTTGAATGCTGGGGAAAGCCTCGTATACCTGGCAAGCAGGTCCTCAAGCTTCTCTATACTTGTTCCAAGCCGTTGGGAAAACCCTTAGCCTACACGGGATCCATCCGCAACCATTCATGTCTATGACTCTAAGCTTCTTCTCCCTGATGCTCAAAACCGAAGAATGCGGGTTTTCAATCAAGCTTTAAACCTTACTTGTTTGTAATTCTTAGTTTCGCCGGAGGCTTAAAACTTAAGTATTATTGAGAATCGTTCAGGAAACGTGTCGAGAAACCCGAATATAAGCAGGCTGCTTAAAGTCCTTCTGAGAGAGGGAGAACCGGACAGAGTGCCTTTCTACGAGCATTTCGTAGACAACGAGGTTATTGAGGCTTTAACCGGCAAGCCGGTGTCTAAGGCTTTAGCCGAGGGAGGCTTGAGCTCAGAGAAATACCTAGAGACCCTGGTTGACTTCTATGCTAGACTTGGATACGACTATGTTCCGATGGAGGTTTCCCCTAAACTTCCTAGGACGAACACTCTGCAGACGAACGATGTTGCTTATCTTTCCCGTGGGAAAAGGATTTGGCAGGATGAGAACAGGGGTGTGATTGAAACAATTGAGGATTTTGAAAAATACCCTTGGCCCAAACCGGAGGAAGCACTGGATTTTTCAGCATTTGAAAGGCTGAAGAGGAAACTGCCTGAAGGCATGGGGGTTGTGGGCGGGGTTGCCGGAGGTTTCTTCGAGCATGTGAGCTGGCTGATGGGGCTTGGAAAACTCTGCAGGGCTGTGCACCTAGACAGGAGGCTTGTTGAAAAAATGTTCAGCAGGGTCGCCTCGCTCATACTTGCTTTAGACGAGACAATAGTTAAGGAGGGGCATGTTGATGCTCTGAGAATGGGTGATGACCTAGGCTATAAGACCGGCACGTTCCTGCCGCCTAGGATTCTAAGGGAATACGTTTTCCCAAACTACAGGAGGCTGGCCGACTTGGCGCACGGGAGAGGGCTTCCCTTCATAATACATTCCTGTGGAAATCTGTATACTCCTGACGAAACTGGGAGAACAGTGATGGATGATCTTGTAGAGAGTGTGGGGATAGATGCTAAACATTCTTTCGAGGACAACATAATGCCAGTATACGAGGTTAAGGAGAAGTACAGGGGGAAGATAGCGGTGTTGGGCGGTGTAGACATGAATAAGCTTGTTCAACTGCCGGAGAAAAACCTAAGGGAGCACGTTAGGCTAATTATTAAGAAGTGTGCTCCGGGAGGCGCCTATGCTCTAGGCTCTGGAAACACGATAGCCAACTATGTTCCTTTAGAAAACTATCTCGCGATGCTTGACGAAGGCTTTAAAAGTGGAGTATATCCTCGAAACACGCGCTAACTCCCCATCCTCGTAGGATCGTTGAACGATGTTGAGTGCAAGCTTTTTCATTAAGTGCCGGACTTATCTAAGTGTTTGAAGTTCTCTCTCCTGATCGGATATCTTCCAACCTTTTTAGCGTATTCAACCTCGTACCTTAAGCGGTCAGGAGGCACGTTGGCATATGTCTCGCCACCATTGTCGAAAACATAGCCGCCGCCAGGTGCAGCGTGAAATATGCATTTCTCAACTTCAAGCTCAATGTTTTCAAACGATCCGTTGACTAGAACCCTCCAGTCAGCGTTTCCGTTGAAGAACACTTTTCCCTTAAACGCTTCAGCAATCGTTTTAATATTGTTCTCAACACCCACATCAGCCTCGTTTATCCTGTAAACTTTAACAAGTATGTCTGTTATGTGATCCATGTGTGAATCCATGTGCAGGTAGCGGTGATTAGTGCCGTGCCGCTCATAAAGCCTCAGATTGTAAGGCACCGTGAACTCCTCGTACATCCTCCTATTCAAATAGCCTGAATGATCATCTGCCAAGCCGAGGCTTCCTGGCCCTGTTCCTGAAACCTCATAGCAGTATTCCTGAAGAACGTTGAAAACCTCCTCCAGTTTTCTGAAAAGCCTATGCATCTCACCAGGGTTCTCATAGATCCACCGGTATAGTTTTTCAGGCCCAATTAAAGAGCCGGCCGCTGAAACCGGCGGGTGTATCTGAAGCCAGCCTCCGACTGGAAGACCCTCATAGTTTTTCCGAGCAAGCTCTCTAAACTTTTCAAGCTTCTCATAATAGGCTTGAATCCCCCTGTGGCGATGCGGATCCGGAACCTCCAGCCTGTCAATATCCTCAAGAGTCTTAATCCTAGGGATTATCCAGGGGCTGAGCCAAGGGTTCCTCTCATCCGGCATTTCAATCTTGCAGTCGAAAACAATGCCTTCAGATACTGCTCCAAGGTCGAGATGCACCCCTATTCCTGTTAAATCATCCTTAAGCCATCTGAGCCTCCATTTCAACCCTTTCACCTGAGCATCCAGCATTATACTTATGTCGTTGTAATATTCGGCAAAAGTATAGTCGAAGAGCCTAGCATAATATGGACCCCCCAGCCCTATGAGAACCGGAACCCTGTCAGGCTCCTTAAACTGGGCTGCTTCCTCCAAACGCTTCCCATTCTCATCGAGAATGCTTGAATACTTGACTCGGTTGAAAGGCTCCATCAAGAATGCTCGATAAAGCTTCCTATTAAAAGTTAGGCCGCTAAACGAATATGACTAGGAATGCCCATATGCTTGTTTCTAAGACAACTAGTGGCGATGCTCTTAAATATGTCTGCAGGTAGGTGGAAAAGGTGACAGGCTGATGAAGGATAGAATCTTCCCCGCTTTCAAGAAGCCCGGGAAGCTTAGAGTACTTGACGTCCGCCCGTATTCTTGGCATGAACAGATGACGATAACTTGCGCACAGGGCTTGATCAACCGTATTAAGCCAAGAGTCTATCTGGTGTTCGACGATTACGTTGACAGGCTGTGGCTGTCAATCTACAGGAAAAGATACGGGGTGAAGCATGAGGAGGTTAACAGCCTCTACGAGCTACTATCATCCTTTAGAAAGGAAATAGCAGGGTTCGTGGTTTACGACGATAACATGCTGCACTCTGCAAACGTAGCGATGACTTACGGGAGTATTCTCAACGCGGTTCCAGCATCCCCAGAAGTTGCGGAAAGGCTTTCTGAAGCAGGCTTCAGGAGAGTAGCCGACTTCAGGGGGAGATGGGGAGACAGGCTTGAAGCCTACGAATGGGCTTTTCAAAACTTGATGCAGCAGTGCAACAGGAGGATTGTTGGAAGCATGTGTGTGGACCCCCCTTTAACCTCCTTCACGAATAAGCATCATGTTAGAGATTATCTTGTTGCTGTGAAAGCATTCTCGTTCGATCTCTCCACCAAGATTAGGGACCGCCGCGAAGTAGAATCGTTCGACAGAATACTCAGCTCTTTCGACTCTCTGGGGGTGGTTTTAGGATGGCACTGCATCAGGGACCTGGAGTCAGAGGCTGTTGCAAGAGCCTCTAGAAACGGTTTCTTCGTGCTTTGCAACCTGCATTCTCCAAACTTGACTGTCCACTCGGGCATAAAGACCGATTTCAAGTTTAAACAGAAACATGCCAGCAAAGTAGAATTGGAGAATAAGGTTTACGTGGTTTTCGTACAGTCAGACGGGGATGCTATTTGGGCGATGAACAATTTTCAAAACCTTAACTGGCTTGACAGCCAGAGGGGAAGGTTCCCGTACACGTGGGAGGTCCAACCCCTGCTGGTGGACCTAGCTCCCGGGATGCTGGAACACTACTATAGGACTGCGGCTTCCAACGACTATTTCATAGCGGGGCCATCTGGAGCAGGCTATACGGCGCCAAGTCTTAACAAGCGTCTCGACGAGTTCCTCGAGCATACTAGAAGGTATATGGAGGCATGCGGTTTGAAGTCTATATTGATCATGAACCGTAACCCCCGGGTGGCTTACCAGGAGCTTGAAGACCCGAGAATCCCCGAGGCCTTTGCCAAAAAGCTTGAAAACTGTTATGGATTTCTGCATGGCTACGCGGGGTCAGCTTTCGAGCAGGCCGTCTTCGCTAACAATACGCCCTATGTTCACACCACACTCTACGCTTCAGCCTCAACCGATATTCTGAAAGAGCTGAAGAGGCTTGTGGAAGGCTGTGGGACACGACCATTATTCGTCTCAATCCACGTTAGAGAGGAGGTTAAAATGCCAGTTTTACGCAGCGTAATAGAAAAACTGGATAGGGAAACATACAGGGTTGTGAAGATGGATGAATTCATGCTTGCCTTGAAAAAGGCGTATGAAAAAGGTCTGTTTAGACAAGGCTTCTCACAATCAGCCGGAGAGTCTCTGAAGGAAAACGGTAGAACAATTTGGGAAAACTATCACCAGAGGGTTGAACGCCTGGAGAAGCTGGTTGAAACGAATGAGCAGGAAATGCTTGCGGAGTACGACTCCGGCGGATATGGTTTAACCATGGAGGAGTTGCCGGATTTTCTGGCTTACGACGCAGTTGAGACAGCACTACGGCTTGTCCAGGCAGCGCTGAACAATAAGGGGGTCTACGTGAACAGTATTGAGAAGAGCATTGAAGATTTTCTGAAAGAGTATAGCGAGCTTCCTGATGCTCAGGTAGTTGAAACAGTTTTCGAAACATGGAGAAACTGGGAGAGAGTCAAGTGCAGCATGGAAGAGGCAAGGACACTGGCGAGAAGAGTAATCGGGTTTGCGAAGACCCTCAGCGAAAAACTTTAGAAGGCTTTCAAATGCTTTAGCTATGTGGGTGCGCTAAACTCTCCAGCCACGGTCATGCGAGAAGCACAGCGACAGCTATTGCAACATCGCTCGTCCTATCGTGGCTTAAGCTGATCAAAATGTTTCTCGCACCCTTCTCGCGAAGAAGATTGAGGAGGGGTTCGCTCATGACCACCCTAACCTCTTGGTCGACGGCCTCAATCTCAACACCCCTCCACCCAAGCCGACTCCTGCTAGCATGGCCTATTGCTTTAAAAACAGCCTCCTTGGCTGCAAACCTTGCAGCCAGCTTCTCATAAGAATAGCCTGATTGAAAACAGTATTCAAGCTCTCTTTCTGTGAAAACCCTTTTTAGAAAACTTGCACCACCTTTTTCTATAGCCCTTTTAACCCTGCTTATCGAAACAACGTCTACGCCAACCCCGATTATCAAGCCTACCTAGACGCGTTAGCGCCCTGCCTGAGCCAGCTTAGCCTTTATGTACTCCACAACCTGTCCGACCGTCTGGTTTTTCTCCGCCTCTTCCTCAGGTATCTCCAGGTTGAAAGCCTCCTCAAATGTTGCAATAAGTTCAACAGAGTCTATGGACTCGGCCATAAGGTCGTCCACAAGAGAAGTGTCATCCTTCAAGCTCTCAACGCTTACGCGGAAGTGTTCAGCTATGATCTTCTTAACCTTCTCCTCAACCGACATTCTATAGACCTCCTCGCTCCAATCTCGCCTCTGCCTTCCTTATTAAAGTTTCCCTATCTTCCCTAGTGTCCTGATATATTTTCTCAAGCATTCTGACATAGTTCTCCGACATTACGATTGACCTCCTGGACATAACCCTCTTCTCCGCCTCAATGGTCCTTCTGAAGCCAGCCCCCCTTCTCAACCTCCCCTCAGCATACCAGCAGAAGCTGGGAATATATTTTGGAAGAACCTCCCCGCCGAGGAGAACGCATGCTATCCCGACAACAGTCCCAGTGTTCATCAGACAGCCTATGCCAAACTTCGTATGATCCCCTATGAAGCTGCCTACCTTTATGTCTCCAGTGTCCATGAGCCTACCCTTAACGTAGACGTCAACACTGCTGTAATCGTTCTTCAAATCGCTATTAGTGGTGAGAGCGCCAATGTTAACCCACTCACCCACATACGCATGGCCGAGGAAACCCGTATGATACTTGTTAGAATAACCCTGGATGATGCTTGCCTCAACCTCTCCGCCAACCCGGCAGACAGGCCCTATGCTCGTCTCCTCCCTTATGTTTCCGCGAACGATCCAAGTATCCCTACCGATGTAGCAGGGGCCCTCCACACGGCTGAACGGGTATATCCGTGCACCTTCGTCAACCATTATTGGGCCGGAGCTAGTGTCCAGCACAACGAAAGGATGTATGTCTGCACTCTTACTAACGTGAAGCATGCTCTTATCGCCGACGACAACAATCCTCTCCTCCAAAGCTTTAACCCCCTCCTTCTTAGACCAGTATGCTTCGAAATCCTCCTTAAGCAACTCGTGATTATACTCGACGAGATGCCAAGGGTATTCCACCATCCGGGCATCAACCTGCTTAATGCTGAGCTCAGACATCAGTTTTTCAATAGTCTTCTGAAGAGTATCCGAGAGGTTTTTCCTAATGGTTTCCCTCTTGACGCGAATATACACGACATCACCCTTACAAATGGCGATGGCCTCATCATCATCCTTGAACGGGAGGCGGCCTTTTTCGGGAAGCCACCTGCCGTTAACTAGAATAGCGTCATCCCTACTCAGATCCTCTAGGCTGTTAACAACAGCGTTTCCAAGCCTTTCCCTTAGAACCGGCGCCAAGTGGTCCCTGAGGAAAAAAGAGGTTTCCACACTAGGATTGACCCTCCTGATTCTCTCAACCAGCGTCATCGACCCGCATCTCAGCTCGAAAGTAGCCCTTGTAAGCGTTAACGGGTAAAGAAAGTCGTACTTCTCATCCTCGAACAGGCAGACCTTCAATCGTTCTCACCGCTACCAGCTTCATGTTTTTAATGGTTTAATAAGTGTTTCCTAGTCTCCTCAGCGATAGCAAGCTCCTCATCGGTCGGTATAACTAGAACCTTAACCTTAGACTCCTCTCTGCTTATTACTCCGGTTCTGCCCACCATGGCCCTGTTCGCATCCTCGTCGATCTTCAACCCTAGGAAACCCATGTTGCCGCATATCATTCCTCTCATGAGGGGATCGTTCTCACCTATCCCCCCTGTAAAGACCAGCACGTCTAGCCCGTCAAGCACCGCAGCGTAGGCACCTATATACTTCCTAGCCCTGTAAGCGAAGATCTCGAGAGCGAGCCTAGCCCTCTTGCTGCCCGCCTCAGCCTCCTTCTCCACATCCCTGACGTCGTTGCTAACGCCTGAAATACCCAGCAGCCCACTCTTCTTGTTAAGCAGGTCCTCAACCTCTCTAGGGGAGAAGCCCTCGCCGATCAGGTAGAAAACTATCGACGGATCTATGTCCCCACTCCTAGTCCCCATGACTAAGCCTTCCATCGGAGTGAAACCCATGCTAGTGTCTATTGAGCGGCCGTTCTTAACGGCAGTGACGCTGCACCCGCTTCCGAGATGACATGTTATCATCCTGAGTTTCTCAATAGGCTCGCCGAGTATTTCAGCAGCCTTCTGGGCAACATACTTGTGGCTTGTCCCGTGGAAACCGTATCTCCTGATTCCGAACTTCTCGTAAAGCTCATAGGGTATGGCGTAGAGATAGGCTGTTTCAGACATTGTCTGGTGGAAAGCAGTGTCGAACACCGCCACTTGGGGAACGCTTGGAAGAAGGCTTCGCGCAGCCTCCATACCCGCTATGTTGGGAGGATTATGGAGTGGAGCCAGTCTAGCCCATTTCCTAAGAACCTTCAGAACATTCTCGTCGACAATCGTGGATTCGAAGAAAGTATCCCCACCGTGAACAACCCTGTGTCCAACGGCAACTATCTCCTTTAGCGAACAAATAGCCTTGGGCTCAGCCTCGAGGAGAACCCTGAGGATGATCTCAAGGCCCTGCCTGTGGTTGGAAACATCAACCTCTCTCCTCGCCACTATTCCACCGGCCTCATGCCTTAGAACTGCCGGCATGCTCCCAATCCTCTCCAACAAGCCGCTGGCGACGCCCTTCAGCGAATCGGCGTCGAAAAGCTTGTATTTTATGGAGGAACTACCGCAGTTTACGACGAGTATTTTCCTCAACAACCGTCACCCGGTTGACTGAGCTAGAACAGAGACAACAGCCGTAGCCCCGACAACGTCTTCAACCTTAGCACCCCTTGAAAGATCGCTGACAGGCTTCTTGAAACCTTGGAGAATAGGCCCATAGGCCCCGGCCCCAGCCACATGTTGAGTAAGCTTGTACGCAATGTTTCCAGCATCCAGGTCTGGGAATATCAGGATGTTCGCCCTCCCCGCCACTGGGCCGAGATCCCTCATCTTCTTCCTGGCGACATCGATTACGAGCGCCGCGTCAGCCTGAAGCTCCCCGTCAACCTTGATTTCAGGCACCCGCCTCTTAACGAGCTCAGTGGCCCTAACCACCTTATTCACAAGAGGGTGTATAGCGCTACCCTTTGTTGAGAAGGAGAGCATCGCAACCCTCGGCTCCCAGCCTAAGAGCCTGCTGGCGCTTCTCGCAGTAGCTATAGCTATGTCCGCAAGCTGCTCAGGAGTCGGGTCCGGGTTTACGGCAGCGTCAGCGTAAACAAGGACACCGTTTTCACCAATACTCTTGTTCCCAGTCTCCATTATGAAGAAGCTTGAAGGTGTTTCAACCCCCTCCTCGTACCCGATTACAAGATGACTGGCCTTAATAACGTTTGCAGTAGTGGTGGAGGCGCCGGCAACCATTGCGTCAGCCAAACCAGTCTTAACCATCATGCAAGCAAAGTAGAGCGGCTTGCCGAGTATTCTTCTCGCAACAGCCTCGCTAACATTCTTCTCCTCCCGGGCTCTGCAGTAATCCTTGACGAAGCTATCTAAATAGCCGGAGGCCGCCAGGTCTACGACTTCAACCCCGGTTAGGGATAAGCCTAATTCGACAGCATTCTTCTCCACTGTTTCCCTCGAGCCCAGCAGTATTGGTTTTGCAACACCCTGCTCCACGGAGGCGACGGCCGCCCTCAGTATTCTCTCGTCTTCAGGCTCCGGCAGAACAATCCTCATCGGCTTCTCCCTAGCCCTATTCTTTATCAGCTGGATTACCGACAACCCGTCGGGGGAAACCTTAGGAATTTAATAAACTTTTTGCGTTAAACATCGTCTATGAGCACAGTTCATTAGCCGGAGGCTTCACCAACCGGTTCTTTCATAATGCTGAGCAAAAACTGCTTTAGGCAAACACTGGCATCCGCGTTCCCTGCATCAACATAGCCAGAAACAGTCAACAGGAAAGCCTTTTAAAAAGGGAGCATAATAATAAGCTGGGATGAAAATAAGGTCTGTAACGCTTTTCGCAGCGTCTGGAGACGTGCGGAGCGTTAGGGAGCGCATCGCCAACTTGGGTTCAATGCTTTCATTCCACATAGAATCGATGTTTCTCTCGGAAAGCGTCTGGAGCACTAGGGTTGCACTTCCACCCCTAGGCGAGCAGGAGCCCCCTATGAAACGGGCCTCTCAGCTTCTGGATCTAAATGTTGTCAACTATGTTTCAATAGGACAGGTTGAGGATACGCACCCAGCTTTAGACGAGGCTGCGGAGGCTGCTGAAAACGGGCTCTACGTGTCGATAAACATGAGGAGCGTCGACAGAATTAAGAGCATCGAAAACGTTTTGAGGAAGGCGTGTGAAAAAAACCCTTCTAACGGAAGCCGTATATGCGTTAACATGGGTGAAAACATGGTTACGCCCTACTTTCCTTCAGCATGCAACCTGCACGGTGAAGAAGGATTGGCAATATCCCTACTTTATCCCAGCCTGCTTAGACACAAGCATTTAAGCCAGTTTCAAGACATTCTGGCCGAGGTTTACGCCTCCACCGAGAAGGTTGGGCTTAAGCTTTCCGAGAGGCTGGGGATTAACTACTACGGGATTGACGTCTCACTATCGCCGTGGATGGAGGAGAGCGTTGCAGAGATCGTTGAGTTTGCCTCAAGGGTTAAAATACCGCTTCCAGGAACCTTCAGCACAATCAGAGAGATAAACAGTCTGATTGGGAACACTGTTAAAACAGCCGGAATAAAGGCGACAGGCTATAACGAGGTCATGCTGCCGGTTGCAGAGGACAATGTTCTAAAGGAGAGAGTTGCACGAGGAGAAGTCAAGCTTAGGGATCTTGTACACTTGGCTTCAGCATGCGTCTCAGGGGTTGACATGGCTGTGGTTTCAGATAATGCTCCCAGCAGGATTGTAGAAGGGGTTTTGAAAGACCTTTTTGAAATAAGCATGTTGAAAAGCAAGTCAGCCGGATTGAGAATGATTTTCGCACCCGCAGAACCGGGGGAAACGGTTAAACTCAATTTCTTCGGATGGACACCGGTAATATCGCCCTAAAGCTTTATATTTCGAGCAGGAGTATCAAATCGGAATGGGGGTAGTTCACAGACCGGATGATATTCTCAACAGGAGGAGGCGTGTGGAAATCGCTCTGAGAGACCTTAACCCTGGCGTTAGAGAACTAGTTCTAAACATTGTGAATTCTTGGAGAGGTGGAAAATCCATGGAGGATTTGAAGCGTGCCGTCGGTGAAGAAAAGGCTATTAAAATAGTTAAAGAGCTAAACCTGCCTGAAGACCAGTAGGCGGCGATAAACCCGGTGGGAGGGTTAACGCTTATCTATGGCCATACCTCCTCCCAGAAAGTAACATAGTAGCCTCCTTCGCAGCTTGCAACCCATCTTCCGAAGGGAGCCCATTTCACGTCATAGTCGCAAACAAGAGTGTATACTCTTGTTCCATTCGGCAATGTTACCCAACCCATTGTCCCGTCTTTATGCGCTTTCTCACGGAACACCATGTCGTGAACCTCCTTATCGTCTAGCCAAGGTGCCCAAGCAAAAACAACTAGTGAAAAAACAAGAATGATGAGAGTGGCGCCACGGGCTTTCACACCTTCTTACTATTCTCCAATCTTATAAATTTTAAGGGGCTCCTCCAATGGCTTATTCAGTTAGTTGAACATTTTTCCTAGGAATTGCTAACCGAGAAAATTTCCTTTAAGCGTCGATTTTTCAGCTATGGAGCAGAAACGGGTGTAAGCATCCTCAACCGAGTCTTCATGCTCCGGCTCGAATTCTCTAAAGTCAAACGAGTTTCCAACTATCCGCCTTATATCCTTATGGGATTTAACGAAGCCCATTGCGTATGCTTGCATGAGAATGTTGCCGATGGAGGTTGCCTCCACAGGCCCGGCGATCACTCTAATGTCAGCGAAGTCTGCAGTAAGCTGGTTTAGCAGCCAGTTTCTAGAACCGCCTCCGATGATGTTAACTCGGTTTATTTTTCTACCGGTCAACTCCATTATCCTTTCCAAAACAAGCCTGTATTTGAAGGCCAGGCTTTCAAGAATTATTCTAACCAGCTCACCCTCATCCCTCGGTTTCTCCTGGTTAGTCTCGTCTAAGTAGCACATTATCTCCTCAACCATGTTTGTCGGAGCCATGAACCTTCCGTCATCAGGATCGATGAAAGCTATGAACCTTCTCGACCTGCTTGCAAGACGAGTTAGCTCGTCGTAAGAGTATTCCTTGCCTTGGCTAACCCAGTTTCTCCTGCATTCTTGAACCAGCCACATTCCTTGAACGTTTCGCAGAAACCTGAATTTCCCGAAAACACCCCCTTCATTAGTAAAGTTGTACTCTAATGCTTTCCAGCTTATAATCGGTCTGTCTACTTCAACGCCCACCAGCGACCAGGTTCCGGAGCTTATGTATGCTGAGCCCACGTCCTCGAGAAGCGCCGCCGCGACAGCGGAAGCAGTGTCATGGCAGGCGGGGGCTACGATTGAAACCCTGCTGTCGAGTTTAAGCTCTTCAGCAAGGCTTGCAGAAATCCCCCCGAGAACGGTTCCAGGCTTAACTATCTCCGGTAGAAAGTTTGTTGGAATCTCTAATTTCTCTAGAAGCTCATAGTCCCAGTTGTTCTTAGACGGATTGAAGAACTGGGTGGTCGTGGCGTCTGAAAACTCCGAAACCTTTACGCCTGACAGCCAGTAGTTGAACAGGTCCGGCATCATCAGGAATTTGCTCGCAGCGTTGAGTATTGAAGACCGGTTTAAGACTAGCGAATACAGCTGGTAAAGGGTGTTCAACCTGAGAAACTGGATTCCCGTTCTGAAATAGACCTCTTCTCGCGAAACCCTCTTAAAGACCTCTTCAAAGGCGCGTTCCGTCCTAGGATCCCTATAGTGGTGTGGGTTTCCGAGAAGCTCGCCACTGCTGTCGAGAAGCGCGAAGTCTACGCCCCAAGTGTCTACGCCGATGGACTCCAAGTTTCCACTCAGCCTGGAGCTGGCGAGTGAAGCAGCATTCTTCATCTCACACCATATTCTTAATGCATCCCAGAATACGCTGCTCCCTACTTTCACCGGTACGTTTGGAAACCTGTATACTTCATCCACCTTTATTTTATTCTCAACAAGTGTTCCGATTAAGGCTCTGCCGCTTTCTGCCCCAAGGTCAAAGGCTAGGAAAGCAGGGCTCCCCATGAGTCTTAAAAACATAGTTAATTTTTAAGCTTTTTCCCCCAGCTTAAAATTTAAGCTCTTTCGAGGCGCCTACAAGGTTTCTAAGAATCAGAAGAGCCGAGTCGCGTTCAGTCTTACGCAGTCCGCAATCAGGGTGAATGTAAGCCACGTTTTCAACACTGATTTTAGAAACAGCCCTCCTTATTATCTCCACAGCGGCTTCAGGAGCAGTGAGATCATCCTTCGACAAGACGTTTACCCTCATACACCCCACCCCGATTTTTTTAGAATTATTCTCGAAAACGCTTCTAGACAGAAGATCTATGTTTCCCGGCGTGCCCGCGAACTCTAAGCTAAGGACGCCAACATTTTTCAACACGCTTAGAGATTCCACTGTTTTCAGATTCAGTTTTCCACACACATGTATGCTTGTTAGACTCGGCTCTAATCCTTCAGCCGCAATTTCAATGGGCTCACGTATCCTTTCTGGATCTAGGAAACCCGCGCTCACCCCCGGCTCATCAATCTGGATTAGACAATCACAGGATTGAATAAGCCTCGCTATTCGGTTTACGACGAGTGCAACATCATTATAGAGCTCCATGTTCCTAACGTTGCCGTAGGGGCCGGCGTTCCTTAGGGCTGCTGAAAAACCGAAGGTTACTGGACCACTTACCCCTATCTTTAACCTGTTCGAATAGCCTTTTTCAGCAATATGTTTTCTAGCTTCAAGGCAATCTACAATCTTGAAAGACTCCTGCATATTTTCAACAGGCCTTATTCTACCCATTATGGAGATTTTTTCACCATCCACTTTCAAACCTTGCATCGAGTTTGAAAGATAGTTAAGCATATCTGTTCTCTGTTCCCCGTCTGAAACAATGTCGATACCCGTCTCAACCTGCAGGTCGACGGCGAGCCGGATCGCCTTTTTAAGATCCTCATGAAGCCTTGGAAGGCTTCCAATAACTGTTGTGATTAAACGCATAAAAAGTTGTTGAAAATACGCTTCTTTTAAGTGTTTTCCTGATTCCCGGCGATCTTATGCTGGAAGGATTAGGGCTTCCAGCAGGCTTAATGAAGCTTGAAGACGCAGGAATAGGATCAGGGTGAACTGTGATCATGTGCCTCCCCTTGTCTCCCTCTATTAGGCCTTTAGCCAGCTCACGAACTATGGGTACGAATTCCTGCTTGGCTTGCGGATACATTGTCCATATGATGTTAGGCTCATTCCGGTAGCGGCTGGCGATCCATTCCGCGTATTTTCTAGCATTATCCATGTTGATATGCGAAGTCTGCAACTGGTGAAAAACACCTAGGACGAATATCAGCCCGATCTCTCGGTTGATTCGTATTATTGAATCGACGCTCTCAAAATACTGCTCATTCGGTCAGAAGGATTATTGTTCAGCCAAGGCGTTTGTCCCGTAAGATTTGGTTTAGTTCCATCCCCGACTCCAGTAAGCATTACTTGAACGATGCTGAAACCTTTGTTTTTCCTATTCTCTAGAATTGCTCCAGCCTCTTTAAGAGTAAAAAGACGGAAAAGCTCCCACTCCGTATCGCCTAGCCAAAAGAATGGGTTTCCGTCACGGCCCACAAAATAATGAGCATCCGGACCTACGCTAATGGTTTCCATTGCTTTTATCTGGAAACAAGGACATATTAAGTTTCCTAAAAGGGTTACTCAAAACTTTCCGTCAACAACATCGAAATGAGTCGGCTTATTAAACGCGCATCCTCCTATTAGAACCCAGTGCGCCACCCATTTTATCATTTGCTCCAGCGTGACTGTTGGGCGGCCGAATACTCTGAAGCATTTTGAAGTGTTGCTTAACAGGGCAGTTTCCATCTCCCTGTTCTTGAAAACAGGCTTCTTGTCAAAGAGTCTTCCAAACTGCTCCGCTAACCATCTGACTGAAATAGTTTCAGGGCCAGTCACATTTATTATTTCTGGAGGCGACTTGCAGAGCTTCAGGGATTGAACCGCTATGTTGTTAACATCTCCCTGCCAGATAACATTAACGTAACCCATTTTCAAGTCTACTGGGGAACCGTGGAACACTTTTTGAGCCACATCGAGCAAAACGCCGTATCTTAATTCCACCGCGTAATTCAGCCTTAAAAACACGATTTTAGTGCTATATCTCCTGGAAAAATATTCGAAGATTCTTTCACGTCCTAGGCAGGATTGAGCATATTCTCCCACCGGATTAGGAATGGCCGATTCATCAGCACCTCCCGAGGATACTGGAACTAGAGGATAGACATTTCCAGTGGAGAAGACCGTTATCCTGGAATTTCTGAATTTCTTCGAAACAATCGTTGGAAGGCAAGTATTAATGGCCCATGTTAATGAGCTGTCTTCCTCCGTGCCGAATTTCCTGCCCACCATATAGATCACGTTTTGGGCGTCTGGAAGATTTTCCACAGCATCCTCATCCATTAAATCGCAAGAAACGGTTTCTATGCCAGCCTCATTCAGTTTTCCTCTTAATCCTGGATTTGAGAACCTCGATGCGCCGATAACGCTCTTTTCCAGACGAGCATCATCTATGGCTCTTTTTACAAGCCTTGCTAACGTCGGTCCTATCTTTCCTGAAACACCGAGGATCAAAACGTCCCCATCAAGTTCCGAAAGAACCTTAGCGGCTTTAGGCGATGGCCTAGACAATAATTCTTCGAGTTCATCCTCACTCCTTATAAGCTCTGGAAAGGGTTCATGCTCCTCCAAGCGGTCACTACCAACCATTCTACCCAGAACTCATCATATCCCAGTGTCAGATATAAATGATGCGTTTCCCTAAAACCAAGTCATGCGTCAACGAATAAGGAAAGTTTTAAAATATGGAGAGCGTTTAAAGAAAGCAGTGTTGGTAACCTACGTGGTAGATACCTCTAAAAGCCCGTATGCAAAGCTACGACCAGTACCCATTGAGAACGTGGTTTTGAAGGAAGGTTTCTGGGCAGAGCGTATGAAAAAGCTTGAAGAAGTGACCATTCCCTCTCAATACGAACTTCTTGAAAGCACTGGTAGACTTTTCAATTTCAGAAGGGCAGCGAGAAAAGAGGCTGGTGGTTTTCAAGGATTAGTGTTTAACGATTCAGATGTTTACAAGTGGGTTGAGGCCGTCGGCTTCCTATTAGCTTCAGGCTTCGACGAGAAGCTTCACAGCCTGGTTGAGAAAGTTGTGAATGACATATATGCAGCTCAAGATGACGACGGTTACCTGAATACTTTCTTCACGTTTGAGAACAAGGCTCAACGCTGGACGAATCTCAGGGTTATGCACGAGCTGTATTGTGCTGGGCACCTGATTCAGGCTGCTGTCGCCCTGCGCAGAGCCACTGGCGACGAGAAGCTTTTCAACGCGGCAGTGCGTTTCGCAAACCATATATTGAGGGTCTTCGGGCCAGACGGGAGGCCTGGGACACCTGGACACCCCGAGATAGAGATGGCCATGGTTGAGCTGTACAGGGAGACTGGGGACTACAGATACTTGAACATGGCTAAAACATTCATAGATAATCGTGGAAAGGGAATCCTAGGCGGTGATGTCAACCTGATTGACCATAAGCCTTTCAGGCAGCTCGACGAGATCGTTGGGCACGCCGTAAGGTCGCTTTACTTGAATTGTGGTGCGACAGACCTGTACATGGAGACGGGGGAAAGGGAGATATGGAACGTTTTAGAAAAACTCTGGAGCAACATGGTTAAGTGTAAAATGTACGTTACGGGTGGGGTTGGCTCCTGTTACGATGGGGAAGCCTTCGGCTTCAACTATGAGCTGCCGAATGTTCAAGCATACGCTGAGACCTGTGCGGCAATAGCGAGCTTCATGTGGAACTGGAGAATGTTTCTCGCAAGCGGAGAGGCAAGGTTCGTCGACGTGATGGAGCTTGCTCTTTACAATGGTATTTTAGCAGGAGTCTCGCTCGACGGCAAAGAGTATTTCTACGTGAACCCGCTTGCAGACCGCGGTAAACACAGGCGGAGGAAATGGTTTGAATGCGCCTGTTGCCCGCCGAACGTGGCTAGGTTCATAGCCAGTCTCCCCGGCTACTTCTACAGTGTTTCTGAAGACGGCATCTGGGTGAACCTGTATGACGAGAATGTTGCCAACCTAGAGTTTGAAGGAAATTTAATAAGGATCGTTCAAAATACTAATTATCCTTGGGATGGTAGGGTTGAAATAACCCTCAGCCTACAGCATGAGCACGCTTTCTCCATATATCTTCGAATACCTGGTTGGAGCGGGAAGACGGAGGTAAGCTTAAACGGGTTGAAGATTGACGGGAACATTGAGCCAGGATACTACTACAGGCTTTGCAGAACCTGGAGAGACGGTGACAGAGTAGAGTTATCTTTTAAAATGGAGGTTAGGAAAATATTTTGCAACCCGCTTGTCTACGAGAACCTGGGTAGAGTGGCTTTAAGCAGGGGGCCCATAGTATACTGTCTAGAAGGGGTTGACAACGCTGGATTCGACGTCTGGGATCTTTTAATTACTGAGGATGCGGCGCTTCAGGCACAGTGGGCCCCAGACATGTTTGACGGGGTTATGGTGATAAGGGGAGAGGGATACGTGGCCGACTCGGATTGGAGCCAGGATCGCCTGTACCAGGCTTCAAAACCGGATGGCACGCGTAAAACAGGGTTTTTAGCAGTACCATACTATGCTTGGGCTAACCGTGAACCTTGCCCAATGAGCGTCTGGATCAGGCTAGTGCCAAAGCTCGGTAGTTTTGAAGGATGACGCGCACCCTCTGGGAACAGGGCCCAGGGTTTGAGACTATCTTTTTATAAGACGGGGGAGAGGTAGTAGTGGAAATGCCCATGAGGGTTCACGTGGTTTCCCATACTCATTGGGACCGGGAATGGTACTTGTCCTTCCAGGAATACAGGGCTAGGCTGGTGAGGGTGATGGAAAAGACGTTGAATCTTCTTGATGAAAACCCGGAGTTTAAAAGCTTCATGCTCGACGGTCAGGCCAGTATTCTCGAAGACTATTTAGAGGCTAGGCCTGAGGACGAGCAGAGGATTAGGCGTCTCATCTCCTCGGGGAGGCTGAAAACGGGGCCATGGTTCACCCAGCCTGATGAAGCCCTGGTCAGCCCTGAAGCATTAGTCAGGAACCTCCTAATCGGGTGTAGGCTGTCTCTAAGCTTCGGAGGCCTTATGAAAGCAGGATATCTTCCAGATACCTTTTGCCATGTTCCGCAGATCCCCCAGATACTCCGCGGCTTCGGAATAGACAGCTTCGTCTTCACAAGAGGAATGGGGGACGAGGGAGAGAAGCTTAAGACAGAGTTCCTCTACAGAGGGCCGGATGGTAGCGAGGTTATTGCTATCCACCTTCTCACAGGGTATTGTAACGTGAACATGCTGGGCGTCTCCAGACCATGGGATGCTTACTACTGGCGGTCTCCACTCGGCTGGGGCACGATTCACCAGAAGATTTACGAGGAAGAGCCTGAGCCTGACCTCGAGGCTACTAGGCGGAGGGTTGTTAGCGTTGTAAACAGGCTTAAGCCGCTTAGCGTGAGCGGCAGCATCCTGCTTATGAACGGGTGTGACCACATGCCGCCGCAATCAAGCATAACGAGGATAATAGGTTTTCTAAACGAGGTGGAAAAAGATATTGTGGCTGAGCATTCAGACATTGAGAATTATTTAGAAGAGGTTAGGAGGCACTTGTCGAGCCTGCAGGTTTTCGAGGGAGAGCTTAGGGGTGCACGCTTCTTCCCAACGCTGGCAGGCGTATACTCGACACGCATCTATCTCAAGCAGCTGAACTTCAAGGCTCAGGCTGAGCTGGAGCAGTATGCTGAACCACTATCCATTTTCGCCAAGATCCTTACAGGGGCAGCCTATCCCGACGGGCTCTTAAACAGGCTGTGGAAGAGCCTGCTACTGAACCATGCGCATGACAGTATCTACGGCAGTGGGGTGGACCATGTGCACAACGAGAACGAAGCCAGGTTCGTCAGCGTCATACAGGGTGCTTCAAGCCTGGCGCTTCAAGCAGCGTCAACAGTGGCGAGGCTGGTTTCAAGGCCTAGGGCGGACTCGCTAGCGGAAATAGTTGTCTTCAACACGCTCAACTGGCCGAGGTCTGAACCAGTCTCAGTGGTTGTGCCATTGCCCCTAGACAATTATGTGGTTCACGATGGGGATCATGAGGTTCCCACACACGTGTCCCAGCCTCCTGAGGACGCGTCTACCTGGGGGGCTGCGTGTACAGTCGAGTTCACCGCAAGCCTCCCACCCTTGGGCTACAGGGTTTACTCCCTGGTCAAGGGTGAGCCATTAGCCTGCGAGGAGCTTGAGACAGGTGATTTTTACGTTGAAAACTCGCTCATAAGGGTTGAAGCAGACCCTGAAAAAGGAGGCGTGCTGAGGATTGTTGAGAAGGATACGGGCAGAATTCTAGAGGGCATTAACTTCATGGACGAGGGTGACGCTGGGGACGAGTATAATTTCTCGCCTCCAGTTGAGCATAACCCGGTCTTCTCAAGCCTAGAAACGCAGGCTCAGGTTGAGACGCGCAACCTTGGGACGAGGGCGTTAATGAGAATCAGTCTTAAGATACTGATACCTGCCCGCCTAGAGGGTCAGCGGAGAAGCGTTGAAAAAGTCGAGATGCCTGTTTCAACAGAGGTTTCAATAATACCTGGCTCGAGGAGGATTGACTTCAAGACCGAGGTCGACAACAGGGCGATGGACCACAGGCTTAGAGTAGCATTCCAAACAGACATAGAGGCTGAAAAGTCTTACGCTGACTATCACTACCAGGTTATTGAGAGACCAGTTGAGCCTGCTAGCAGCGGGGAGAACTGGGTGGAAAACCCACCGACGGCTCATCCTCAGCTCCAATGGGTTAACGTTAACGACGACTTGAAAGGCTTCACGGTGGCTAACAGGGGGATTCCAGAATACGAGGTTAGGAGGAGCCGGGGAGGAGCAATAGTTTACCTTACGCTTCTCAGGGCTGTGGGCTGGCTTTCAAGAAGCGACCTGGCTACGAGAAGGGGCCCCGCTGGCCCGGGTCTCCCTACTCTGGGAGCCCAGTGCCTTAGGAGAATGGTTTTCGAATACTCCGTAATACTTCACGAAGACAGCTGGCTCGGTTCGAAAGCATACGTGCAGGCCAGGGGTTTCGCATACCCGCCTCTCAGTATTCCGGTTTTAAACCCTGAGGGGAGAATGCCGATGCGGTTGAGCCTTATGAAGGTTGAGCCTGAGAAACTCGTCGCCACCGCAGTCAAGAAGTGGGAAGACGGGGATGGGCTCGTATTAAGGTTCTACAACATGAGTGGTGAAACTTTAACCGGCAGTGTTGAAACATCGTTCCCATTCTCAGAGGCTTGGAAAACAAACCTTAACGAGCAGCCGGTTACGAGGGTTGAAAATTTTGAGAACAAGGTGTTGCTTAATGCTGGGCCCTGGGAAATAGTGACGTTGCTTTTAAAAACAGGTTGAAAGACAGCCGGCGGATAAGCGTGTAAAACGGTTTTGCTACTCTTCTGTTCTAAGCCTAGGGTTAAACACTTCTTCAAGAGCTGACGATATTAGGACTAGGCCCGTCTGGAGCAGAACTATGCATACGATGGGGGAGAAGAGGTAAATCCATGCTTTCGGGTTGAGTAGCGCGCTATCAGCCATTGCAATGTTTATCATGACACCCCAGTTTACGGAGGTGAATCTCAGAATCCCCAGAGAGAAAAGTATCACTTGAGAATATATGGCGCCGGTGAGCGCTAGGAAGAAGTTCATCACCAAGTATGGCATCAGGTTGGGTATTATTTCTCTGAAGATTATGTGGAGACTACCTAGGTTCAGGCACCTAGCCGCCTCTATGAACGGCCTTTCTCTGAGAGCAAGCACCTGAGACCTGATTGCCCTAGCAGTACCCGGCCACTGGACGACGCCTATTATGAGCGAGACTTCAAACAGGGTTAGCTCCCTGCCAGCCGGGAGTATTGCAGCTATGAGCAGTAGGAGCGGGTATTGTGGAAGTATTAGGAATATTTCGGTAATCCTCATCAGCACCTCGTCGAACAGGCCGCCCAGCATGCCGGATGAAACACCTATGACGGTAGCGATGAATATGGTTACTACGCCGGTTAACGTGGCGATGGTCAAAGCATCCCGGGAGCCGTTTATTATCTGCATAAGCACATCCCTCCCATACGGGTCTGTGCCTAAAGGATGCTGCCAGGAAGGCTGGAGATACCTTTTCGCAGGGTAAGCCCTGATGTCTAGAGGGAAGAAGAAAGGACCGATAAGCGCCATGAGTGTAAAGAAAACAACTATTATTAGGCCCGCCATTGCTGTAGGCCTCCTCCTGAACACTTTTAAAGCATATTTTAACCGTTTAAACAGCCCTGATTTCCCACTGATCAATTCTCCTCACCCCTATTCAAATCTTATCCTTGGATCAAGCCTGCTGTAAAGCAGGTCGGCGAGAAGGTTGCCCAGTATGGTAGCGACGGAAGTTATGAGGAAGCATCCTGTTACCAGAGGATAGTCCCTCATCGAAACCCCGATGGTGAGAAACCTGCCGACGCCAGGGTATAGGAAAAGGTTTTCGATGAGAAGCGCACCTCCGAACATGAACCCCAAGGATATTGCGAACCGGGTGAACAATGGAAGCACCGCGTTCCTCCCCACGTATGTTGTGACTATCCTTCTATCCTTCAAACCCCGTGCTTCAGCAGCAGTCACGTAGTACTCCCCTAGAACCGAGATCGTGCTGCTCTTCATCATGAGAACCCAAGACCCTATGCTCGTAAGAACGTACGTCAGGACCGGTAGAGCAGCGTGGCGTAGTACGCTCGTGATGAACTCTAGGTTAAACTTTGAAGGGTCTACCCTCGGACCGTATGGGCCCAATTCCTTCGGAAACCATCCTAACTGTATTGCTAAACCCCATATTAGGAAGAAGCCGAGGATGTTTTGAGGCATGGCAGTGGTAATCGAGGAGTAGAAAGACATTATCTTGTCAAGCAGAGAACCTCTTTTGTAAGCTATGTACATTCCTATTACGATCCCCAGGAGGAAGCTTATCACGAGCGATATTGACAGGGAGAAGACTGTCCAAGGAATAGCGTAGCCAAGTATTCTCGTAATGGGTTGAGCAAGCGTGAACGAGTATCCGAAGTCCCCCCTCAGAATCCCTTTTAAGAAATCTATATATTGCTCGTGAAGAGGAGCCGTCGGGACGAAGGGAACCATCATTAAGACCCTTGACAAAGCCTCTTCGTACGAATACCCTAGTGAAAGGTAGTAGTTAATCATCAAATCCACGGGATTTCCTGGAATAACCCTGTAGAGGAAGAAGGTTATCGTTAAGGCGCAGAATAGGGTTATAACGGATAGAACTGCCTTCCTAACTATCCACCTCATTTACACTAGGGAGGAAAAAGGGGGTAAAAAAAGTTTTCTGACGAGCGGGTTTAGCTACTTACCTCTCCTCTTAAGGAGGAAGTAGGCTGCAGCCGCTATTATCGCTATGACTAAGACTATGCCTACGTACATCTCATAGGGTATTCTTGTGAACACTGCCTTAACCGTGTGATCAGCATCCATCCTTATTGTCAACGTGGTACTGGTTCCAGCCGGAGAACCATCTACCTCCCACCTCTCGAAGTTGTATCCGCTTGAAGGAGTAGCAGTTATAGTGACTGTTTGACCAGTTTCATACTCGTGTGAGCCGGGAGCGATGCTGAGCGTCCCTCCCTCCACAGGCAGAACCGTAAGCGTCTTGTAGAGTATTGCGCTGAAGACTGCTTTAACCCTGCGAGACTTATCCATCTTTATTGTTAACGTTTCATTGGTTCCAGCTGGTGAGCCGTCGATCTCCCATCTCGCAAACCTGTAGCGGCTTGCAGGAGTAGCAGTGATAGTGACTGTGTCACCCTTGCCGTATTCATAACGTCCGGGGGGGATGCTAAGTGTTCCACCAACCACGCTTTCAATCGTCAGGTTAACCTTTGGCTTAAGCCAGCCGAAAGCGAACAATGGTCT